>ERZ772964.102-NODE-102-length-44078-cov-24.8633_pt1 | contig 44078 bp, 43 predicted proteins | sample MGYA00580675_ERZ772964 | MGnify/ENA primary metagenome ERZ772964 (study PRJEB29015, sample SAMEA2737941) | human oral metagenome | biome: human oral; feature: human-associated habitat; material: dental | place: China | collected 2139 ... | reverse complement strand
TCGATTTTCTTGCCTGGGTCAGCGATAAAATCATCAACATTGATCGAAAGGTGCGTTATTCTGGGATAATCAGCGTTGCCGAGTTCGCCGCCCCGATGCGCCAGCTGAAATTCCTCGACCAAGCGCCGGTGCGCGAAAGCGCTCGCCTGCGGTCCCATACCGCCGATTATGAGGATATGTTTGCTGTGGTTCATCTTCTGATTATTTTAGCATTTTGGCGGGCGAAGCGTCTAATGTCGAGAAGAATTTAACGATTTTCACCAAGTCGCGTTTGACTTTATGAGTAGCGGAATCATTATGTAAATAAGCGCGTCGATTTCATAATTCCACCGCCTCCAATCCCGCCAATTCGCGCGCTCGCTCAAACAAATGTACGTATTCTCGGGAGGACGCGCCCTTCACTTTCTCAATGGCGTCGGCGAGGTCGCGACACCAGACTATCGAGCAGCCGTGCAGTTCCTCCTCGTCAATCCAAGCGCTTTCGCCGAGCTCGCCGTCAACTTCGGCGGTGAAATAATGCTGATTACAATCTTCATTGTACCGGGATAAATGCGAGCGCACAACCCCGAGATAGCGCAAATTTTTGACGCGAGCGCCGACCTCCTCTTTGACTTCGCGCCGCAAAGCCCGCTCGATATCCTCGCCCGCCTCAACGCACCCGCCGGGCAACTTGTAATGGTCGTATCTGTGCTCATAAACCAACGCCACCCGCCCGCTCTCATCAAGCAAAATAGCGCGAGCGCCGGTTCGGGTTGATTTGCCAGCGCCAGACGATTTGGAACTTAGCCCCAAATCGGCGTCTGTGATGGTTTTTATTGTTTGGTCTAAAATCATGTTTATTTCTTAGGTTCAAGAATACTTTACCCTACCCGTCCACCTCCTTACGCAGTAGTGTAAGTGGCTTCGTTGAGTGAACTTATTGACAAAGAAAAACTGGTAAACATAGCTAATCGCATCATAGGAGAAATTTTTTTATCTTTGCAAAAGAACTAATTTAAATTTAGTTTAAAATTATTTTTCTTGCCGATCGACAGCACATCGCCACTGCAGAAATCTGCCCTTGATAAATCACTAACTTTTTTGCCATTTAATCTCACAGCTCCTTGTTTTACTAATCTTCTAAGTTGCGATTTGCTAACTGAAGCTGCAGTTGCTGCAATAGCTTCTATTTGACACACGTCAGAGACCAACAACTCAATCGTATTCTGATTTGTCTTCTCGCTGATGGTTGAAAGCCAAAAATCCCTTGCGTCATCGGCGGCTTTTTCGCCGTGATACATCTTGACTATCTCATGAGCTAAAATCAATTTGATATCGCGCGGGTTTTCCCCGTTATTCATCTTCGTTATATACCTTTCAACTTCGAGCATTGGCAATCTAGTACAATCTATAAAGAGTTGTCTTATGGTGCAATCTGGGAATTTCATTATCTTTACGAACATGTCCTCTGACCGCTCATTTACGCCAATACCAGTCCCTAGACTTTTACTCATGAGCTTCTCGCCTGTCTCGGGATTTTCTAAGAGCGTAGTAGTGATAACAAACTTCTCTTTGTCTTTATACCTTTTTAGCAACACCCTGCCCGCGAGCATGTTAAAGGTCTGGTCAGTGCCGCCTATCTCACAATCAGTGTTTAAGGCTACGGAATCATATCCTTGCATTAATGGATAAAAGAATTCATGAACATAAAGCGGTTTCTGTTCGTTTAATCTCTTTTTAAAGGCGTCGCGCTCAATCATTTGCTGCACCGTAAAGTTTGAAGCTAGTTCCACAGCATCCTTAAAAGTAAACTTTGCTAACCACTTGGAATTAAAGCGAAACTCTATGGGATTTTCTTTGTCATCAAAATTAAGTATTTTACCAATTTGAATTTTAAATGTTTCAAGATTTTTATTTACTTGTTCAGCTGATAGCTGTGTTCGCATTGAGTTTTTATCGCTTGGATCACCAATCATTGCGGTAAAGTCTCCAACTAGTACAATTATCTTATGACCGAGATTATGAAGACGTTCTAAAATTAAATAGTTGGTCGAATGCCCTAGGTGTACGTAATCAGCCGTGGGGTCAATCCCCATATAAAAGGTAAGCTTTTCTCCGGAAAGCAATCTTTTTTCTAGTTCTTTTTTTGATGGATAAATAGTATTGATAGATCTTGTCAATACCTCATCTATCTTATTTTTATCGGTAGACACCATGAAACTTCCTTCCTGATTTTAATTAGTCAGTCTAGATTTTCTCAATTCTTTATCTAATTATACACCGAAAGACTCATTATACAAAAATTAGGTTCAAGCCTATTTCACCCCACCACCCACCTCTTTTCGCAGAAGTTTGAGTAGGCCACAAAGACAATAGCTCCAAAACAACGCATACCGCGTACTCGACGCAATTCAAAGCAGCTTTCATCAATCTCCACCTTGCTAGAAAGTGGCGAAGTAGCCTTGCAGTACAATCTACCTAGTTTTAACCCCTGAAGTGTGCGAACTCTTTAGATACTTATCTTCCATTTGTTATTTATTGTTGGGATACAGGTAGGGTAGTCTTGAAACTTATTTTATTATGACATCTTAATTTATGCTATGATTATGAAAAATCAACCCGATTTGCAAATACTCAAATCATCACAAAGGAGCCCTAGCTATGACCCAGACCACCAACCCAAACTCACCCCTAAAAATGTACAAATTTTGCCCGAAGTGCGGCGGGGATTTCACGCACCGCGACGGCAATCATTTGAAGTGCGAGGCGTGCGAATACAGCTATTTTGTCAATCAAGCGCCGACGGCTGGGTTGGTGATTTTTGACGAAGCGGGACGGGTCATGTTGGCGAAGCGCAAGTTCGAGCCGCACCAGGGTACCTGGCAGTCGGTTGGCGGTTTCGTCGGCTTGGATGAGTCGCTGGAGGCGGCGGCGATTCGCGAAGCTGAGGAGGAATTGGGCGTGACGGTGCGCATCGAAAATTTCCTCGGCAGCTTCCCCGAAGTTTACGAATTCGGCGGCGTGGCGGTGCCGTTTTTGGCGATTTATTTCGTAGCGAAAATTGTTGACGGCGAGCCACAGCCCAGCGACGACGTCGCAGAAATTGGCTATTTTACGCGCGAAGAACTGGCGGAGTTAGACATAACTTACCCGGATTTGCGCAGGCTTTTGATGGATTATATGCGGTAAAGTTTAGTAAAATCTTTGAGAGAAAACAAACCTCAACCCCTCACCTCCTCAAGAAATATTTTCTTATCAAAGCCGCCGCGTTTTTGCGCTTTGTCTAGGCGAATTTGCTCCAATTGCTCGGGCGTGCAGCCGTGAAGCTTCGCCAGTGCGTACACCACCTCTATGATGTCCGCCAGCTCGTCGGTGTTCCTGTCTTTTTTATATTCCTCGACTTCCTCGAAAAGTTTTTTAGTGAGCTCTTCAGCGTATTCATCGTCCTCGAGTATTTTGTGGGTCGCTTGCTGCCCGTTTGCTTCGATGATTTCTAAAATTTTATCGCGAACTAATTTGTTGTATGTCGGCATAATTTACCTCTTGGTTTTTGCCAGCCACTCGGCTAATTCACACCAAACTGGTGCGGCGAGTTCGGCTTTTTCACTATCGGGCATTTCGGCAGCGGTTTTGCCGGTTTGGGCGACTTCGAAATATAAATCGTAGCCTGCGCTGTTATCGCCGCGCGGCGCGTCAGTTAATTTGCCGTGGACTTTCGAGGTGAAAAATTGCGGCGTTTGCCCGTCGAAATAAACTACCGTGCGCTGCGTGTAGGCGTCGGCCGCCCCGGAATCCGCCGCGAGCTTGGCGACGGCGGCGGCGCCAATCGTGTCGATGACGTACTTGGTGTAAACGCCGGGAAACCCGCCGAGCGACTCGACAAACAAGCCGGAATCCATCACCACCAGCGGCTGCCGGAGCAATTCGTAATATTTGCGCGCCTTGTCGATGGCGACTTCCGTTTGGTCATCGGATTGGATTTCGGGCACATCGGGCAGGTTTTTGTCGAGCGGCACCAATTCTAAGTCGTAGCCAGCAAGCGCGTGGTTGGCGCCGGCTAGTTTGTATGGGTTAGTGGTGGCGTAGATTAGTCTCATGATAAATTACCTATTTACTTTTAATATTTCACTTACGCAATCCTGGCAATCAACGCCAGAAAACGCGACTAAACCTGCCCTATCCATACCTATATCTTACCATCTTTCAGCAACTGATGCGCGGCGAAGGGGCTAATTCCGTAATCAACACTGCTTAATATATTCGATAATTTCTGCATAATTTTCGGGGTTATGGTGGTAGCTCAAAAAATCGTGCGGGTCTATAAAAGCGCGCTCCGACACCTCGTGTTCTTTTGTAAAATCATTTTCGATATTTTTAATATCGCCGAGGAATAATAGTTGGTAAGCGATGTTTGGGTATGCGTCATTTTCGGAAGTGTTCCTCAACTTTTCTGCGCGCCAGCCGCCGATTAGTCGCAAATTTTCAAGTTCGATGCCGCACTCTTCCTTTGCTTCTCGCTCGATACATTCGGTGGGAGTTTCGCCTTGCTCGACGTGACCACCCGGCAAACCCCAGCCTCGCTTTGGTTTTGTAATCGCGAGCTTGCCCGATTTATCAAAAGCTGCCACAAAACAAGCGGTTACAGGAAAATCAGGCAGTTTATCAAACTCTTCAAACTGCACTTTTGTCGATTGGTTTTCGCCCCAGTAAATTACCTTGTAATCACTCATTTGCTACCCTTTTAATATTGATTTCTATCTAGTAACTAATTATACCGCAAGACACCTAGCGATTTCAGATTGAAAATGCCTGCGCTTCTGTTTATGTTGCCATTATGTTCGGCGAGCATCGGCTTTATCGAAAAATGATATACTAAATCAGGAGGTAAATTTGAGTTTATAGAGGCAAAAATATGGCATCGAGCAAAGAATATTTAGCGTTCGTTTTAGAGCAACTGTCCGAGCTGGAGGAAATAACCTATCGAGCGATGATGGGCGAATATATCATTTATTACCGCGGAAAAATAGTTGGTGGAATTTATGATGATAGATTTTTGGTGAAGCCCGTCAAATCCGCGGTGGCGTATATGCCGCATGCAAAATTTGAATTGCCGTACGATGGCGCAAAGGAAATGCTTTTGGTGGACAATCTCGACAACAAAGAATTTCTAGCTGGTTTATTTAATGCGATGTACGATGAGTTGCCCGCGCCAAAGCCAAAGAAAAAGAAATGATTTAAGCAGCCCGTTTTATCGGATGTCTCAAAACCGTTTTTAGCTTATCCGGACTCACTTTTCGAGGGTCATGCTAGATAGTTTTTGTCCACATCTACCTCTCTGCTAAATTGCTACAATCCTAATTCTCTGAGCGACTTCGGATCAGCTGCACCCGGGCTATTCGTCATGACATCAACGCCGGAGCCGTTTTTCGGGAAGGCGATGATTTCGCGGATGTTGCTTTCGCCGAGTAGTTCCATCAACATGCGGTCGACGCCGAAGGCGCAGCCGGCGTGTGGCGGGGCGCCGTATTTGAAGGCGTTGATCATGGCGCCGAATTTTTCGTCGACGTAGCTGCGTTCAAAGCCGAGCAGCTCGAAGGCTTTGTAGAGCGTTTCTGGGCTGTGGTTGCGCACGCCGCCCGAGCAGATTTCGTAGCCGTTCATCACCATGTCGTATTGGTCGGCGACGATGGCGAGTTTGTCGGCGTCGGTTTTAGCGTTTTCGAGCGCCGCCAAGCCGCCGCGCGGCATGCTAAATGGGTTGTGGCCGAAGTCGACTTTTCGCTCGGAGTCGTTCCATTCGTAGAATGGGAAGTCGACGATCCAAGCCAGCGCAATGACGCTCGGATCTTTTAGTTCGAAGTGGTCGGCAAATTCATTGCGCAAACGACCGAGAACTTTGCTGACAGTCGCGCGGGTATCAGCGCCAAAGAAGATGGTGTCGCCGTCCTCCGCACCTAGGCGAGCTTTGACTTCGCTAAGTTCTGTCTCGGTCAAGAATTTCGCGATTGGACTTTTGGCCTCGCCGGCTTCGTAGCTTATGTAGGCCAGGCCGCCAGCACCTTCGCTTTTGGCGATGTCAGTAAAGCCATCGATTTGCTTGCGGCTGAGTGATGCGCCGTTTTTGACGCAAATTGCCTTGATACACTCGGCGTTTTTGAAGACGCCAAACTCGGTTTCACTAAATATGTCAGTTAGCTCAACCAGCTCCATACCAAAACGCAAATCCGGCTTGTCGGAGCCATACTTTTCCATCGCCTCGACGTATGGAATACGCGGAATATCCTCGCTAAGTAACTTTTTACCTGCAAAATCAGTCGCTAAATTTTTAATCAGCGGCTCAACAGTGCGGCGAACCTCATCGCCGTCTTCGACAAAACTCATCTCGCAGTCCAGCTGGTAAAACTCGCCGTACAAGCGATCGGCCCGCGGGTCTTCGTCGCGAAAACATGCCGCCAGCTGATAGTAACGCGGCAAACCGCCAACCATCAGCAGCTGCTTGAACTGCTGCGGCGCTTGCGGCAAGGCGTAATATTTGCCCTCGTGCAGGCGCGACGGGATGATAAAATCGCGCGCACCTTCGGGGCTGGAATTCGCCAAAATCGGCGTCTGCACCTCGGTAAATTCGTTGTCATTCATGTATTTATGAATAATCTGGTACATCTCGGCGCGCTTCTTTAGCATCTGCTGCATTTTCGGACGGCGCAGATCGAGGAAGCGATACTTGAGGCGCAGCTCCTCGTTGGCTTGATTTTCGGAAAACGGCTGAATTGGCAAGGTTTCGGCGCGGTTCAAAATCACCAATTCATCGACTAACAGCTCCACGCCGCCTGTCGGAATTTTGTCGTTGCGCAAATCTTCCGCCCGCTCGGTCACCACGCCGCTGGCGCGAATCACGAATTCGTCGCGCAAATCCTCTGCCAGCCGAAACGCTTCGGCTTTGCCGGGATTAAATACCAATTGCAGCAGCCCGGCGTGGTCGCGCAAGTCAACAAAAATCAGCCCGCCGTGGTCGCGCCGCGCATGCACCCAGCCGCTAGCCGTGATTCGCTCGCCAACCGCCCGGGTAGAGTCAAGAGTAAGTGTTCTTTTCATATCTGTTATTGTACGCGAAACAGGCGAAAATTTCCAGTTGCCGGAAATCATGGCATTTGTCGAGCGAATGCGGTACAATTAACATAAGAATTATGAGAGTCTTGAACAATACTTTAGTCAAAATCTTAAAGCGCTATCAAGTCGCGACCGACGACCAATTGCAGCCGCTGCTCGACGAAGCGGAACGTTCGGGGCGCCCGCTGCAAGAAATTGTTCTGGATTCTAAATTGGTGTCCGAAACTAATTTGACCAAAATGTTCGCCGAGTACATTGATATTCCGTACGTCGAAATCGACCCGCGCGATATTCCGAGCGAAGTACTAAACCGTATCCCCGAGCGAATCGCCCGCCAATACAACGCCGTTATTTTCCAAATCGACGAAGACGGTTTGGTGCATTTGGCGATGGACGACCCCGACGACGTGCAGGCGACCAATTTCATCGAAAAGCAAGTCGGCAGCAATATTCGCATTTATATCGCGGCGCGCGACAATATTTTGCAGTGCCTCGAAAATTACCGCGGCGATGTCAACCAAGAACTCAACGAAGTAATCGACGTGCAGCGCGAAGACGACGGCTCGGAGCAGCAAGTTTCCGAAGCCGACGTCGCCGAAGATTCGCCGATTGCGCAGACCGTCAATCTGCTGCTCGAGTACGCGATTCGCTCGCAGGCGTCCGACATTCATATCGAGCCGCGCGAAAATTTCGTTCAGGTGCGCTACCGCATCGACGGCGTGCTGAAAGAAGTCAATCAGTTGCCGCGCAACGTACTCGGCGCGCTGGTCAGCCGCATCAAAATCCTATCTAACTTAAAAATCGACGAGCGCCGCGTGCCGCAGGACGGTCGTTTCAAAATCAAAGTCGCCGGCAAACAATACGCGCTGCGCGTCAGCACCCTGCCAATCGCCGACGGCGAAAAAGTCGTTATGCGCGTTCTGGACGAATCCAATCAAGCAATCAGCCTAGAGCAGCTCGGCTACTGGGGGCGCTCGCTGGCGATTATCAACAGCGCCATCGCCGAACCAAACGGCATGATTCTCGTCACCGGTCCGACTGGCAGCGGTAAATCGACCAGCTTGTTCAGCGTGCTCAACATGTTAAACACGCCTGATGTAAATATCTCAACAATCGAAGACCCGGTCGAGTACAAAATCCCCGGAGTCAACCAAACTCAGACCAATCCCAAAGCCGGCATGACGTTCGCCTCGGGACTGCGCGCCCTGCTGCGCCAAGACCCGAACATCATAATGGTCGGCGAAATTCGCGACGGCGAAACCGCCAACCTGGGCGTGCAGGCGGCGCTCACCGGGCACTTGGTTTTCTCGACGCTCCACACTAACAACGCCGCGACTTGTTTGCCGCGTTTGCTCGATATGGGAATTGAACCCTTTTTGATTGCCAGCACCGTGAAAGCGGTCGTCGGGCAGCGGCTGGTGCGCCGATTATGCATGAACTGCCGGCAGGCGTACGCCCCAAACCAAGAAGAAATCAACGAAATTGTAAAATTATTTAACCTGAAACAAGGTCAGACTTTCGCGCATATTCACGAGCTCGAACTGCAAGCTATGCAGCAAAAAGTCGGCGGCGACACGCCGATCGGCACGAGCGAGCAAACCATCATGCAGCTGTGGCGCGCCAACCCCGAAGGCTGCGACGAATGCGGACGCACCGGTTTCAAGGGACGCGTTGGTATTTACGAAGTGCTCGATATCAGCCGCGCCGTCCAAAAAATGATTACCGAAAACGCCACCAGCGACGAAATTCAAGACCAGGCGATCAGCGAAGGCATGATTACTATGCAAGCCGATGGATTAGTTAAAACATTGCGCGGCAACACGACGCTCGACGAAGTGCTGCGCGTCACGAGGGAGTCATAATGGCAAAATTCACATACGTCGCCACCAATTCGAAAAACGCCACCGTACGCGGTTCAATCGAGGCGACCGACCGCATGGCGGCAATCGGCATATTAACCAAGCAAGGCTTATCGCCGCTTGATATCACCAAGCAAAAAGAGCGCCCCGCCATGGGATTCGGCGCTTTTGGCGGCAAAAAAGTCAAAACCGACGACATCGTGATGTTCACGCGGCAGCTCAGCGCCATGATTTCCGCCGGCGTGCCTCTGCTGCGCGGTTTGTCGTCGCAGTACGAACATACCGACAGCGAAGCGCTTAAACTCGTACTAAACGGCGTCATCAAAGACGTCGAAAGCGGCATGCAGCTCGCCGACGCGCTGGCGAAATATCCCGCTGTTTTCAACGATGTTTACGTCAATATGGTGCGCGCCGGCGAAGCGGGCGGTATTTTGGATGACATTCTCAAACGCTTGGCGCTGCAGCAGGAAAAAAATGCCAGCATGCGCAAAAAAATTAAAAGCGCTATGATTTATCCGATTGTGCTCTTAGTTATCGCCGTCGCCGCCTTCCTGGGCATGATGATTTTCGTGATTCCGCAAATCGGCAAAATGATGCAAGACCTCGGCGGACCAGACGCCGAGCTGCCGATGCTGACGCAAATCATGCTTAGCGTCAGCGACCTGATGGTGAAATACGGGCTGTTCGTTTTGCCGGTTATCGTCGCTGGAATCGTATTTTTGCTGCGCTGGCTCAAAACACCGAAAGGGCGCCATGTTTTTCACCGTTTCGTGCTAAAAGTCCCCGCGGTCGGCGCAATCGTCAAAAAAGTCGCGGTCGCGCGCTTTGCACGGACATTTTCGGCGCTGATGGGCTCGGGCGCAGCCGTGCTAGAAGCGTTAGAGGTGACAGCGCGCGCCGTCGGCAATGTCGTCTACGAAGATGTTTTGCACGACGCCGCCAAGCAGGTCGAAAACGGCAAACAATTATCAACCATCATTTCGAAAAGCGATTTATTCCCGCCGATTGTCGCGCAAATGCTCTCGGTCGGCGAAGAAACCGGCCAGACCGACGTCGTGCTGGTCAAAGTAGCCGATTTTTACGAGGAAGAAGTCGATGTCGCAATCGACGGCATCAGCTCGGTTATCGAGCCGGTGATGATTGTCCTCATGGGCGGCGTCATCGGTTTGGTTGCTGTCGGTGTCATGATGCCAATCGCCGGATTGGCTTCGAGCGTGAAAAGTTAAAAAATCATTATGCTTATGATATACTAAAAACGAGAAGGACGAACGGGCATCATGTCGCATATGTTTTATAAAAATAAACCGCTGATTGGTCTGGATTTTAATCAGACCGGTATTAAAGTTATGTCGATAAATCCGAAGCGCTCGCTGATTCAAGGCTACGGTTCGCTCGACCTCGACCCAGCCAAAACGCAAGAATCGCTCGAGGACGAAAACGACAATTATCTAATCGAAAATCTGCAAAATCTGCTTCGCAATAACATCATCGGCGAACTATCGTCCGACCACGCAGTCGTCGGCATACCGACCAGCCGCACTTTTTCGCGGGCTTTTAGCGTGCCAGCCAGCGAAGAGTCGCACATCGACGGCGCCGTACGCGTCGAGGTCGAACGCTACATTCCGATGCCCGCCGATTCTCTGTACATCGATTACCAAATCGTCAAAAAAACCAAGGATAAAATCATCGTCGTGTTGTCCGCGGCGCCGAAATCCATCGTCGATAGCGTACTAAAAACCGTCCGCGACGCCGGTATTTTACCCGTCGCCGTCGAACCGAGCATAAACGCCACAGCGCGTGTGCTGGCTTCTACCGAAGAGGGTCATTTGGCGACGCTAATCGTCGATATCGGCTCGACCAGCACCGACATCGCCGTGCTCGACGAGGGCGCGATTCGCTTGACTGGCTCGGCGAACATCGGCGGCAATTCATTCACGCTCGACATTTCGTCGAAACTCGGCATTTCGCTGGAAAAAGCCCACCAGTACAAGGTTCTAAACGGCTTGTCGTCCGGTCCGCAGCACGACAAAATCGAAGCTGCGCTGACGCCGAGCCTCAAAAAAATCGCCAACGAAATCCGTAAAGTTATCCGCTACTACAGCGAGCGGCTGGTCGACGAACACAAACTAGAGCAAATCGTTATCGTCGGCGGCGGCGCTAACATGCCCAGTATCGGCGACTTTTTCACAAACGAATTGGTCATGCCGGCGCGCGTGGCGAGCCCGTGGCAGAATTTCGATTTCGGCAATTTACAAAAACCTAACCGCCAGTTCCGCCCGCGCTACATCGCGGTAGCCGGGCTAGCTAGCGTATCACCCGCGGAGGTTTGGAATGATTAATTTACTACCGCCAGGCGACCGCCGGCAACTGGTCGCTGCCCGCACAAACACGCTGCTGCTACGCTACGTCGTACTATTGCCAATTTTGGTCGCCGCGCTGATTATCGAAATGGGCGTGCTTTACTTCATGATGAACGCAGCCCAAGAAAATAGCCGCCGCAACATCGCTGGCAACGAAGCGCAGGCTGCGAAATACGCCAGTGTCAAAAAGAAAGGCGATGAATACAAGAAGAATTTGCTGGCAGCGAAAACGATTTTGGACGCGCAGCTTCCCTACACGGACGTTTTGACCGCAATCGCGCAGAACCTGCCGGAAGGCGCGGCTGTCGAGCAAATTTCTATCGACGCGCAAAAACTTAACGAACCAAGCGAAATCGTCATCCGCGTAGCGTCCTACCAGCAAGCTGTCGACATCAAAAACATTTTGCAAAAAACTAAAATCAACTCGAAACCGATGTTCGCCGATGCCAAAATTCAAATCGCAAGCTACGACGAATACCACAAAGCGACCTACAACGTAACCTTTTCGAAGGAGATTCTACCGTGAAAAACAAAAAACGCGTCCTCACCCCTTCTATACTGCGCGCAATTTTGTCCGTCGCGCTTTTGCTGATGATAGCCGCCGGCGTCGGGATATTCGTGCTGGGCTATCAGCAACTCGACACCGTCGCCAAAGAAACGCGCGAGCTAGACACGAAAGCCAAAGCGACGTCGAACGAACTTCAAGCCTTGACTACGTTCAAAAGCCAGCTCGACAAACAGTCCAAAGACGTCGAACGCGCCGAAAAAATCATCTCGATCACCAAAAACTACACCTACCAAGACCAAGTCGTGCAAGACCTAGTCGCTTATGCAACTGCGTCGGGTCTCGATGTCAAGTCTATCGACTTCTCGGCAAACAACACTACTGCCGCCAGTAGCTCGAGCAGTTCCAGCAGTTCTACCAGCAGCGCAGCTATCATCAAAGCGCCAAACGGCACGAAATCCATCTCTGCCGCCATCGCACTGCACACGCCGGTCAACTACGATAATCTGCGCGATTTCGTCTACCGCATAGAGAAAAACCTATTCCAGATGCAAATCAGCAGTCTGCGGCTATCGGCGAACAACGACGGTCAGGGAATTTCTGTTGACGGATTTACAGTAATCGCATATGTGAGGTAACACATGGAAGTTTCTACAGCATTCAAATTAGCAACCAAAAAAGTCGGACAAATCATGCACCGCTACCACGTGATGTTATTCACCGTGCTCGCCATCGGCGGGTTGTCAATCGCCACTTTTTCACTCTACCAGCTAGTCATACAACCAGCCGAAGACCCCGAACAAAGCGTGTACGCCAGCTTCGACACCAAAACCGCCGAACGTTTGCGCAAACTTCATTCGTCGGACAAGCCCGCATCGCCAAACCTACCGCCAGGACGAACCAACCCATTCTAGCCTATGATTATTCTCGGCTCAAACCTCAACCGCGCACCCGTCGTTAGCCTGCAAACTAGCACCGAAATCGCCCGCACCGCGCGCGCGATCATCGACCCGGCAGATTTGCGCGTGCTAGCGTACGTAGTGACCGGCTCGCTGCTGCCCGCCGATACGCAATTGCTCAGAATCGCCGACGTGCGCGAGCTCAGCAGTCTGGGGTTTATCGTCGACTCAATCGACGAATTCGTCGCGCCGAGCGACGTGATAAATTTGCAAAAAATCTACAATCTACACTTCGACCTGCTCGGCATGCGCGTCGTTGACGAGCGCCGGCAAAAACTCGGCAAAATCATCGATTTCACGATTGATACAAACGATTTTTTGGTGCAGCAACTCACCGTGAAACGCCCGCTGCTGCACAGCCTAAACGACACCGAGCTGCTGATTCATCGCTCGCAAATTATCGAAATCAACAACGACTCAATCGTCGTTCATTCCGAAGCCAAAGCGCCCGAACCGGAGCTGCACGAAGTCGTCGGCAGCTACGTCAATCCTTTTCGCAAAACCAATCCCGCCCGGCAGCCCGCCGACAACAAAGAGCGCAATTAAAGCTCTTCGCCGCCCGGCGCCTGCAAAGCTCGCTTGATATCGTCGTAACCGAACCCCTGCCGGGCTAAGTACGCGATAAACTTTTGCTCGTCCGGATAGCGGCGGCGTTTTTTGGCGATAATTTTGGCGAGCTCAGCCGCATCGCTGCGCGGCGAATCCGTCAAAACTTCGTCGATTAACTGCGGCGCGATACCTTTGGCGTGCAGTTCGGCGGTTAATTTGCGCCGGCTGACGCCCTTTGCCTGATGCCGCGTTTCCACCCACCAGCGCGCGAATTGCCGGTCGTTAACATAATTTTTTTGTTGTAATTTAGTCAACACTCTGGCAGCTAATTCTTCCGGCACGCCGGGACGCTGTTTGACCTCGTCCCGCGAATTTTTGTATTTTTTGGCGTAAGTTTTGCGCCGCAAGTAATCGCGCACTTCGCGGCTGGAGTGCGGGCGGCTCAGGCAGTATTCCAGCGCCCGAGCGTAAAGTTTGCCGAACTGGCTCTCCTGCTCTAACTCCGCCAATTCTACCTCTGTTATTTCTCGCCCGACTTTCACCTGCAAATCCGCCACCTGCGCAATATCCAAGCTGAACCGATACTCCCCGTCAACCGAAACATTCACCCGGTCGGGATTGCGAACCTGAGCGGACAGCGCGGTGATTTTGTGTGTTTTGGGCAGCGAACTATCCATAGAATTATTGTAGCATTTTCGAAAAGCGGCGATAGCCAAAACTCAAATTGGAAGGCTTATTTTTGGCTATATCGATGTTAAGCTGCCGCGAAAAATTTGACTTTTTGTTCAAATATCGATATATATATATTAGCTTTTGCTCAAAGTTTTTGTCTTAGGGCGGAAGTCGCCCTTTAGCTTTGAGTAGGCTTCTCTTGAGAGGAGAGTGCTGTGGTTAAATTTACAGACGAAGACCGGGAAGATCTATTGTACTTTCTTCCGCTGCTTATACTCCTAACGGTCGACCTGGTGACTATGGTAGCATTCGAAATATCAATCTATACAGCCGCCGCATGCGGGTTTGTCGCGGCGACGGTGACTTCCGCCATCTGCACAACCCTCTTGAAGAGGTGGCGAGACAGAGATCCTGTCTTGTGCTTCTTGCTACTACTCGTCGGAACAATACTACTCACAACTCTGGGCTTAGCTGCTTAACGCAGCAAACCCCGTCAGAGAATAGCTCGCCAAGCGCGACTCAATCCGATCGAGAATCTGCAACCTATGCACGATTTTCTCAGATTGAAAAACTCGCGTTCAGCTTGAGCTTCGTTCTGGCGGGCTATTTTCTTTCACTTTAACTACACTACACCACGAGCTGAATCGCAAACAAGCTCGCTGTAAATCCCGTAAAGAACACTGCCTGACCGATCAGCGTGATCCAGCTGCGCGCTGGTTTGTATAGCAAAAACACGCCGAGCACCACAGCCTGCAAAACGATGGCTGGGATAATTATCACGCCGACACTGGCGCCAAATTGCCACATCAAATAAACTTCAATTATTAGCATAATCGGCGCGCTGCCCCAAGCGACAAAGCTATGCACTCGTTTACTATGCCGACTGCCCGCATACGGCACCAAGCCCATCACCGCGAAAGCCCCGCTCATCAGCCACAAAATTACACTTAGATGGATCGGCAAAGCGATATTTATCGACCACAGTGCCGACAGCCCGCCGACACACGGCAGCAACACCCTGCAGATTCGTACGGTTTGCGGCGAGCTGGCGATATGGATGCTGAGAGTTTTGCTGTAGTTTATCGGTCTAAGCCATAATACAGCCGTCAGCAAAACCGCTTCGCACAGGGTCATGAGAATTAGATAGAGCATGATGAATTGCTATCGGACATGCCGCCCAAGCGGACGGCGCTAGGCTTATTCCGCCTCCTTCACCTTCTCCCGCACCTTGCCATCGACTTCGGCTAGAGTATCCGGGTGTTCTTTTAGGTATTTTTTGGCTTGTTCGCGGCCTTGTCCGATTTTCGCGTCGTTGTAGTCGAACCATGCGCCAGCTTTGCCGACCACGCCATGCTGCACTGCCAGGTCTAGCACGTCGCCAGTTCTTGAGATTCCCTCGTTATACATGATGTCGAACTCTGCCACGCGGAACGGCGGCGCGATTTTGTTTTTGACGATTTTGACGCGCGTACGGTTGCCGATGATGTTATCACCCTCTTTGATTTGCCCGATGCGGCGAATATCCGCCCGCACCGACGCGTAAAATTTCAGCGCGTTGCCGCCAGTCGTGGTCTCCGGATTGCCAAACATCACGCCGATTTTCATGCGAATCTGGTTGATGAAAATCACCGTCGCTTTCGACTTATTGATGATGCCGGTCAATTTGCGCAGCGCCTGGCTCATCAGCCGCGCCTGCAATCCCATGTGCGAATCACCCATATCGCCGTCGATTTCCGCCTGCGGTGTCAGCGCCGCCACCGAGTCGACCACAATCAAATCAACCGCGTTCGAGCGCACCAAAGTCTCGACAATTTCCAGCGCCTGTTCGCCGTTATCCGGCTGCGACACCAGCAAATTATCGGTATCGACGCCTAGACGCTTGGCATAAGCCGGGTCGAGCGCGTGCTCGGCATCGATAAACGCCGCCGTGCCACCCTGCTTCTGCATCTCGGCGATAGCGTGCAGCGTCAGCGTGGTTTTACCGCTGGACTCCGGACCGTAAATTTCGATAATCCTACCCTTCGGATAACCGCCGCCCAGCGCAATATCCAAACTCAAACTACCGCTCGGCAATAGCTCGACATCAACTTTTTTCGCTTCACCCAGCCGCATGATTGAACCGTCGCCAAACTGTTTGGTGATTTGGTCCATCGCCAGCCCCAGCGCTTTGAGTTTACCCTCGTCTGCCACCGGTTTTTCTGCAGTTGTTTTCGAGTCGCTCTTTTTCGCCATACTTTCCCCTCTCTTGTTGCTACCTTAATTATACATGACCCGCCAATTTTTTGGTATAATGTAGCCATGAAGCGGAATGGATTTACTGTTATCGAACTTTTGGTTGTGATTACTGTTCTTGGTGTCGGCAGCTGGCTTTTTTTCAGCGAAAAAGCCAAAGTAGACGCCGTGGCGCGCGACAATCAGCGCAAAACCGCCATTAATTCCATGTATTATAGCTTGGAGGAATATTTTTATCCCAAATTTGGCTATTATCCGCAAACTATCGACAGCCAAACGCTGCGCACTATGGACCCGGAGTTGTTCACCGACCCAGACGGCACGAAATACAGCGACGGCGGCTCGACTTATTTATACAATTCGACCGGCTGCTCGACCGACGGTAAATGCACCGGCTACACACTGCTGGGCGTGATGGAGCGCGAAGACGACTACGTCAAGCACAATCGCGAGCACAAAAACAGCTAATCGCCAGACTCATCGACCGGACGCCCGTTTTTGAACGCCTCGACTGCATTGTTCAAAATCGCGATTTCGTACCGCGGATTCGCCACGTACTGAAAACGATAAGTCGTTTCGTCGCCCTCGGTGCTCAGACGAATCGAGCCGTAGTTGAAAAACGTCTGCAAAATGCCTTTTTGCGAAAAACTGGCGTCTTCAATATTACCCAAACTAACCGTCTGCTCGCGCTTAGAGAAGAGGCTAAGCTGAATTTCCTGAATCACGCTTTCGTTGGTCAAAAAGAACCGGTTCTGCGCGTACACCCACACCGCCACGTAGCCGCCAATCGCGAACAGCATCATCACCAGCGTGCAAATCACGATAACTTGATTGTGTACCGACAGCGGCAAGCCGATGCGCTCCGCCATATCGGGGTAGCAAAACATAAATACTGCCGCGAGACCGATACCAAACAGCGAAAAAATTATCGGCATCCACAAACCGATGCTGTGGCGCGTCACCGCGCTGATGACGTATTCGTGCTGGCTCAGGTTGAGCCACGGAAATTGCTCGACCGATTCTTGGTGTTTGCGGCGAGTTTCTTCGGAAATTTGCACCGGAATCGGCTCGGTCGAGCGCGCTACGTGCACAACCTGTTTGCCCGAATCGGTAACTTTCGGCGCCGGCGACGCTTCGACTGGCGCTGCGTACAGCGGCTTGCCGTCAGCGTCGTATGCTACCGGCTGCTGTTCATCTTGAGTTGTGTTGTCGTCGCTCATCGCTAGACCTCCTCGCAATTAGTTCTACCTACAGTATACTACAAACTTAATTATTTAGGTGCTGGCGGGCTTTTGGCGTCACCCTGCGTCCGCGCGGCGTGCGCTCGATGAAGCCGATTTGCAGTAAATATGGCTCATAGAAATCTTCGATGGTGCTAGTTTCGTCCCCTGTTAGCGCCGCAATTGTCGTTAGCCCCACTGGATTGTCGCCGTAATTTTCCAGCATCGCGCCGAGCAGCTGCCGGTCGGCTGGGTCGAGCCCGAGTTCATCGACTTCCAGCAACTCCAGGGCGCTTGTTGTAATTTTTGCATCAATTATACCGTCGCCGTTGACATCGGCGTAATCGCGCACTCGCCGCAGCAGCCGATTAGCGATGCGCGGCGTCAGTCGAGCGCGCGTGCTGAGCAAATTCGCCGCTGTCGCGTCAATCGAAGAATCCAAAATCCGCGCGCTCCGCGAAATAATCTTGGCGATGTCTTCGGGCGTGTAAAATTCCAGGCGGTAAATATGCCCAAACCGGTCGCGCAGCGGCGCCGCCAGCGAACCCGTCCGCGTCGTCGCGCCGATGACGGTGAAATGCGGCAAATCCAGCCGCACACTGCGCGCCGCCGGCCCTTTGCCGATGATAATGTCGAGCTTGTAATCCTCCATCGCCGAATACAAAACCTCCTCGACCGCCCGCCCGAGCCGATGAATTTCGTCGATAAACAAAATGTCACCGTCCGCCAAATTCGTCAAAATACTCGCCAAATCGCCAGCTTTTTCAATCGCCGGTCCGCTGGTCACGCGCAGCCCGGCGCCCATTTCGTTGGCGATGACCGTCGCCATGGTCGTCTTGCCGAGCCCTGGCGGCCCGTACAGCAGCACGTGGTCGAGCGGCTCGCCGCGCTTTTTCGCCGCCTCAATCGCCAAGCGCAAATTCCGCTTCAGCCGCTCCTGACCGATGTATTCGCTAAAATTATGCGGTCGCAGGCTAACCTCTATCCGCTGCTCCTCGGAGTCGTCATCGTGCGAGCTGGTATCAACAATTCTTTCAATCGCCATCTGGTTTCTATTATACCATTTTGTAGTATAATGGTATTGTCTACATCTAGAACCAACAGCGATTTATTCGCTAAGGTTACGTGTTAGTAATGGGCAGCCGTTATCGAACACGTAACGCGTTCTAGGTGTAGACAGCCAAATTATAACGGCTGTCCTTTTTATGGGCAGCAGAACGAAAGGAGTCTCGCTACAATGAGCGGAAATCAGGAAAAAACAGGATTTGCTACGACAGCATTAGTCTTGGGGATTATAGGCATAGTCTTATCATTTATCCCAATTATTAATAACGCTGCCTTTATCCTAGGTGGCTTGGCATTAATTTTTGCAATTGTAGCATTAGCGAAAAGGAAGAGTGTAAAGGTCGCAGTTGTAGCTTTGGTATTGGCAATCGCATCAATGGGAATCACTCTATACATGCAAAAATCATTTAGCGATTCACTCAATAAAGCTAGCGAAGAGATAAACAAAACAGCCAACGATGTCACAGGCAAAAATACTGAAGATATCCTCAAAAACGACGTTACTGTAACACTCGGCGAATTTACAGTCTCTAGCGACGAATACGGAGTGCAAAGTCCTAAATTACCTGTTTCGGTAGCAAATAAAATGAGCGACAAAAAATCGTTCTCTATTCAAATTGAAGCGGTTGACACCAGCGGCAATCGAATCCTTGACGACACTGTGTATGCTAACGACCTTGGCGCCGGACAATCACAAGACTTTGAAGCTTTCAAGCTTGTGTCTAGCGACAAGATTGAAGCGCTCAAATCAGCGACATTCAAAATCGTTTCTGTTTCGAAAGTATAGTCCTGCGAACCAGGACAATAAATAGCGTCTACGAAGGCGCTATTTTTTTCTTATCCCGCATCCAGGCATTGTACTGTTTTTACTCTAATATTAAGCTATCCACGCAGCGCCCGCGTTACGCGCTTCGCGGTCGGCAAGTTCGTATCGACGCCCTCTAACGCTCTGGTGGCATCCGCCAGGCTGTAGCCCAACGCCATCAGCGCTTCGAGCGCTTCGTCGCTGGTGTTTAGCTCGGTTTGCACTGGCTGGTCGCTGCGACTGTAGTGCGTCGGTAAGCCGACTTTGTCGCTGAGGTCTACCACTACGCGTTCGGCGGTTTTTTTGCCGACGCCGGCGGCTTTTTGGATGAAAGCGTGGTCGGAATTAGCGATGGCGTTGCGGACGTTTTCCGCCTCGCCCAGGCTGAGAATCGCCAGCGCCGCTTTTGGTCCGACGCCCTGCACGGTGATTAGCATTTCGAATAATTTTTTAGCCGCTAGACTAGAAAATCCGAACAGCTCCTCGGACTGCTCGCGCACGTGATGATAAGTGTAGAATTTCACTTCGTCGCCAAGAGCCGGCCGCTCGAAATCGCCCGCCGCCACATAAACTTCGTAGCCGACACCGCCGACATCGACGACGATTGAGCCATTGAATTTTTCCGCTACTTTTCCGAAAACGTGTGCTATCACGGCGTAGGACTCCTAGGGTTTACCGTACCGCCGCCGCCAGTTCCCGGGTCGCTCGGCGTCGGCGTCGTGCCCGAGTTGTTATCATCATCGCCGCCATCGTCGGTAGCTTTGGCGCAGTTTAGCGTATCGGTCGAGTAGCGCGCCGCGCCCGCTTGCGATTTCTTGACCGTGACGATTTTTCCGGTGGTCGTATCGCAAACCCTGACCTGCTGATTATTGGCGCAATTCGCCGTGTCGCGCGAGTATTTGTCCGAGCTGTACTCGCCTGATTTTATCGACACTACCTTGCCCGTCGTCAGGTCGCAAACTTCTTCGGTCGCAGCCTTGCAATTCGCCGTGTCGCGCGAGTATTTCGACTCGTCATAAGCTTCTTCTTCGATTGATTCGATTATACCGCTTATGATATTACACACGCTGATTTTTTTCGCCTCGGCATTACAACTTTCGGTCGGCAGCGCGCCGTTTACGAAGTATTCGTTGTAAGTGTTTTCGCCCGCTTTCGCCGCCAGCGCGCCCGACCCGTGGCAAACGGCTTTTTCGACGATTCCACTCGGTATCGTAAATTTCACGTCCGGCTTGCCGTTTAGCAAATTCGTCATCGTGTTTTTGAAAATCGGACCAGCCATATCGCTACCGCCGCTCTTCATCGCCGTGTTGTCGTTGTTGCCGACCCACACGCCGACCACGTACTGCGGATTATAACCAATCGCCCAAGCGTCGCGATTGTCGTTGGTCGTACCGGTTTTCACCGCCACGGTATGCTTGCCCGGCACCGTCAGCGACGTACCGAAAATTCTAGCGCGAGTCGATGCGTCGCTCAAAATACTCGAAATCAGATAAGCGCCCTGCTGGCTAACTGTTTGCTTGGCGGTGTGTTTTTCTTCGAACACTTTTTTGCCAAATTTATCGTCAATCTGCACGACCATCGACGTGCTGTACTGCTGCCCGTTGTTGGCAAATGCCGCGTAAGCGTTCGCCATCTGCAATAGCGGAATCTCTGCCGAACCGAGCGCCAGCGACAATCCGTAGCCGCTCGCCTGACCGTCCAGGGTCGTGATGCCCATATTTTTCGCTGCTGCGAGCGACTTCGAAATGCCGTATTTTTGCATAATTTCCACGCTAGGAATATTGAGCGACCAGTTCAGCGCCTGGCGCACCGTCACCTTGCCGCGGCTAGCTTCGTTGCGGTCGGCATCGCGCGGCACGTAACCGCCGCCGAAATCTTTGACCTTGTCTTCTAACACAGTCGCCGGATTAATCACGCCGTCCGCCAACGCGTGCGCGTAGTAAATCGGCTTGAAACTAGAACCCGGCTGGCGCGCCGTCGTCACCATGTTCACCTTGCCCCACTGTTCGTTGTCGTAATCAGCGCTACCGACCAGAGCGCGAATTTCGCCGGTTTTCGGGTCAATCACGACGCCGCTAGCATTGCTGCCGCCCTTGGCGTTGACGTATTTCATTTGCTTGTTGACGTTGTCAATCAAAGTCTGCTGAATCGAAGTGTCGAGCGAAGTTTTCACTTGATAGCCCGAACGCATAACTTTTTCGTAGCCGTATTTCTTGCTCAATTGATTAATCACCATTTCGGCGAAATGCGGCGCGATTGACGACTGGCTGGTTTTGGCGCCAGCGCCGTACTCGAGCTGTTCGGCAGCGGCGGCAGCTTTTTGCTCTTCGGTGATGAAACCGTTTTTGACCATGCGCGTCAGCACCGTATTTTGGCGCTCGATAGCATAATCCCGGTTGCCGCTAATCGGCGAATAGCGCGCCGGCGCCGGCAATAGCCCGACCAGCATAGCGCTTTGCGCCAAGCTCAATTTATCCGGCGTGGTGTTGAAATAAGCTTTCGCCGCATCCTCGACGCCAAAGGCATTTTCGCCGTAATACACCGAGTTCAAATACATCGTCAATATCTCATCTTTGGTATAATTTTGCTCAACTGCGATAGACATAAACAGCTCCTGATATTTGCGGAAATAGCTGTACTCGTTGCTAAGCAAAGTGTTTTTCACCAACTGCTGCGTCAAGGTCGAGCCGCCGCCCGTCCGCGTCACCAGCGCCCGCAAAATACTCAAAGGATTGAAGCCTGCATGCTTGTAAAAATCCTTGTCCTCGCTGGCAATCAAAGCTTTTTGCATATTTTCGGAGATATCTTTTAGCGCGACTTTATTGCGGTGCTCCGCCCGCCCCAGGCTATAAAATGTCTTGCCGTTTGTGTCTTTCAGAACTATTCCGGTGTTGTTGCGGTTCATCAGGCGCTCCGGGTCTTTGATGTCGTTCGCCAGCATGATATAAGTCGCAATCGGCACAGTAATCAAAAACGCCAAAATCGGCAGCGTGATAAACAGCGCCTTTTTCTTGCGCGACAAACCGCGCCACCACTCGACAAATTCGCCCAATTTGCCCGGCGGAGTCCATTTTTGGCGGCGTTTAGGCGATTTTTGCCGCCCTAAATTTGCGTAGCGCCCCATGCGCGCCGGTTTGGTTTTACTCTGGTTCTTCTTCGAAAATAAACTATTCACAACTTCTATTATAACGCCTGTTCGCGCTGCATAAAAGCGTGAGTTAAAGCCGCCGCCAGCGCATCGGCGCAGTCGTCTGGTTTGGGCGCCTCCGCCAGCCCGAGCTGCAGCCGCACCATTTCCTGCATTTGCGGTTTTTTGGCAGCACCGTAGCCAGCGATAGATTTTTTGATTTCGTTGGGCGTGTACTCGGCAATCGCCAACCCCGTCTGCTGCCCTGTCAGCATCGCCACGCCGCGCGCTTCTGCCACGCTGATAGCCGTCGTGATATTTTTGGTGAAAAATAGCTTTTCAATCGCCATTTGCTGCGGTTTGGTTTCGGCGATAATTTCGGTCAAGCTATCGTAAATTTCCTCTAGCCGCTCGGCAAGCGGCGTATGCGCCGGCGTCCGCACCACTCCCGCCGTCACCAGCCGCGTACGACCGCGCGCGGCATCAATTACTCCAAATCCCAAAATACCAGTGCCAGGGTCAATTCCGATAATACGCATGTGTTTAGTATACTATTTTTGCCACGGCAAGCGAACTCGGCGTAAAGCCCGGCGAAGTTCGCGGCGCCACTCCCAGCCCGCGTAACCCGAGCCTGCCGCTGTGATGCCGCCGACCGCCCACCAAACCGCCTGAGCCGAAGCCGACGCGTCAATCGGCTCGACCGGATACGAAGTTAATTTAGTATTGCCAGTTTTCTTTTTGCGACAACGATTGGTTTCGGGGTTGCGCTCCCAGCCGTCTTTGCACGGCTTCAGCGCGTCCTCGGTGCTGGCGATTTTCTTGCAGCGGCCGGTTTCGGGGTTGCGGAACTGGTCGTCGCGGCACGGTTTGAGCACTTTTGCCGCCGCCGACGCGATTGAGCGGCAGCGGCCGGTTTCTTCGCTGCGGTACTGCCCGTCTTTGCAGGGTTTAACGGTTGCGCTTTTGGCGTAATTTTTACAACGCCCAGTTTCAGGATTGCGATATTGCCACGGCTGGCACGGTTTGAGCTCGTCGCCCGCCGATTCTTTGACGCATTTTCCAGTTAACTCATTGCGGACTTTTCCGCTCGGGCAAGGCAGCCACAATTGCATAGCGTTGCCGCGGCCGGGCGTCAGCGCGTAAGTCGCTAGCCAGTCGCCGTCAAACAAGCTCCACGACATATTTTTCGATAGTTTTTCGTAGCTGACCGTATCGACCGCAGTCTCGCCGCCGCTATCCAAAATTCGCACCGTTCCGCTAGTTTTTCCGAGCTTAAGACCGCTATCTTTGATATTTACCGTCAAAAACTCGCCTTCCGCTAGTTTGACCCAGCCAAATTCGTAGCGTTTTTTATTGCTGCTGGTGGCTAATTTGCAGCCATTCAAATCAACCGTTTGGCTGCCCGCGTTGTAAATTTCGATAAACTGGTTGTCGAGGTTGGCGCCGATTTCGCTAAGCTTCACCTCGAGGCAAGCGTTAGCAGGCATAGATGGCTCCTCAGGCTCGTCCGGCTGCGCCGGCTCAGGCGGCGCGCAGTCGATAAATCGCCCGAATTCAAACTCATCGCCCGCCCGAAAATCAGCGGCGTTATTGTTGCTATCGCGAACCGCGCCCGCTGCCGCGCAGCGCTGCAGCAGGTTCGCCTTGCCCAGTTTAGCTGCCGCCGATTCATACTGTTTCGCCGCGCCCCAGCCTAGCAAATCAACCGTTTGGTCATCAGCGTTGACTAGCCGCACCGAACCGTCTTTCGCGATTGAGCCATTTTTGAGATTGCTATCAAAAATCGCCGGAATCTCAGCCAGGGCTGTGTTACTAGCGTGCCGCACCGCGTAAAATTCGCCCGGCCTTAGCACTACATTATCGAAAGTTTTCAAAATGCGCGTTTGTTCGCCCGCGGCGCCGTCAAACTCTTTCGACAAAAATTGCAGCCGCCAATCTTTTAGATTAACCTCGGCGGCGCCGTTGTTGTACAACTCAACAAATTCCTGCGCGTCGGGACCGATTTTCACTTTGGCGATGATAATTTCGGGTTTAACTTGGGGAGTTGGAGTGCTAGCCAGAACCGGCGGCGCGGGCGCGTCTAAACTAGGCTGGACGCTAGGCGCAGAGTCCGCCGAATCATTTGGCGAGTTATCGGGCAGCGCGGGCGCTTCCGCTACCGCCGGTTCCGCCGCAGGAGTAGCGTCTGTTTCTGCCGCTAGCTCCTCGGCTGGCACCACCAAACTATCTGGCGCTACCGAATTTTCGCTGTCGTCTGGCGGCTCGCCTGCCGCCATTGCTGCCGGCGCCGGCAATGCCAGCCCAAAAATTAGCATCATAAGTAGTCCGCGTCGCACAATCTGCATGCTTATCTCCTTGCTTATGCTTACAATTTTAAGTATAGCAAAGCCCGGCGCGGACGACAAACTACAGCTCGACGTCGGCGGTGATATCGGCGTTGGTGTGGACGTTTGTCACATCGTCCAGGCTCTCGACCGCGTCAATCACCTTCAGTAACTTGCGCGCCGTTTCGGCGTCTTCGATCGGCACGTCGTTGTTCGCGACATACTGCAGCTCGGCGTCCTCGATTTTTAGCCCGGCTTCAGCGATTGCCGCGCGCACTTTGGCTAAATCTTTCATGTCGGTGTAAACTGTTAGTCCGCCGCTTTCTTCAACCGCGTCTTCCGCCCCGGCGTCGAGTATTTGCAGCAGCGCGTCCTCACCGGTCGCCGCCACGCGAATCACGCCTTTGCGCGTAAACTGAAACATCACGCTGCCGGCGTCTGCCATGGTGCCGCCATTTTTGGTCAGCGCGGTACGAATTTCTGGGTAAGTCCGATTTTTGTTGTCAGTCGCCGCTTCGACGATGATGCCGGCGCCGCCCGGGCCATACGCTTCGTACACTACTTCTTCGAGCGCGGCGGCGTTTTTATCATTCACGCGGTCGATTGCGCGCTGAATGTTGGCGTTCGGCATGTTGGCAGCTTTGGCTTTTTCGATTGCTAGCGCCAGCGCCGAATTTGTCGCCGGGTCGGTGCCGCCGCGCGCCGCGATGGCGATTTGATTACCGATTTTCGTGAAAATCGCGCCGCGTTTCGCGTCGACGATAGCTTTTTGGCGGTGCGTAGTCGCCCATTTACTGTGTCCTGACATAACCGACTCCTTTAGGATTGATTCGAAATTTATTCATATTATAACAGATTGCAGCGCGCTATTCCACCACCGAAGCGTCGCGCAATTTATAACCGCTGGCGCGCTTCATATACCACAAAATTGCAACTAAAATTCCGTACCACGCCGCCGCGCCAAGCCAGCCGATTTGGCTAGTAACCTGCGCCCAAGGCTGCTCGGCGCACCAATACGTCACGGCAATCATGCCAGACAAAATCGTCTGCGCCGACCAGCCCAAAGCCGCCGCCAGCCCCGGCAAAATCGCCGCACCGACGCCGGCGCCAGCCGTTAGCGCCATCGTCAGCGGTATAAACGGCACGATTAACAAATTCGCCAATAAAGCAATTACACTCAACTGCCCAAACGCCAGCAACAATACCGGCGCCGTCACCAATTGAGCAGCCAGCGTTTCGATGAGTATCTGCCCTACCGCCGGCACGCGCTGCCGCCCGAAAAAATAGGCGGTCATAATCGGCGCCGCAATTATCACGCCCGCAAAAGCCGCGAAACTCAGCTGCCAGCCGATATCGCCCCACGCATAACTCGGATTCCACAGCGTCGTCGCCGCGAGCGCCGCGCCGAGCAGCACGACCGGGTGAAATTTTCTGCCATAATACCACGCCCACAAACTCAATCCCGTCACCAGACCGGCGCGCGTCATGCTCGGACTCAGACCGGTCATCGCCATGAAACCGCCAATCAAACCGACGCTCGCAAACAGCGCGCTAAATTTCGAAACTTTCGCGAACAATCGCCGCGCCAGCCGCACCAAAATCGTCAAATTGTAGCCGCTCGCCACGATAACGTGCGTCAGCCCGGCGATTTTCAGCGCCTCCAGCAGTTGCGCGGGCAGCTCGCTCTTTTTACCCAGCAAAAAGCCGATTCCCAAACTAGCCTCCGGCTCGCGAATCGCCCGCCGCACCTGCGCCGCAAACCCATCGCGCACTTCTAGCACCGGGTCGCCGCCCGACACGCGTTCGGTTTTGCGCAGCGCCGCCCGCGGCAGCGCCGCCGCATAGTTGCCAAAACCCGGTCGCAGCGTACCGTCGAGCGTCAATTTGTCGCCGCGCTTGATATCGCTCGGCTTCGCGAGCGTCACCCAAATTTGCCCCGGCAGCACCCGCTCGCTCAGCCTCACACTGCCGATTTGCAGCCGCAGCCCGCCGCCAACCGCCGTATCGGCGTCATCTTTCACCGTGCCGACGATAACAACTTGGCGGCCGATTAGCGGCTCGTACAATTTCAGCTGCGATTGGTCCGCCGAGCCGCGCGCCAGCCCCGCAAGCACGCCGACTGCCACCATCAAAACGAGCGCATAGCGGCGGCGAGTTTTCAACGCAGCGTTGCCAATTATTATTGTAATTACGACAACAATCCACCCAGAAATATCCACCCGAACCTGCTGCGCGACCGCCACGCCAATCACCACGCCGTAACACAAAACCGCCAAATGCCACATCGGGTGAATCCGTTCGCGCAGCCAGTACATAGTTTGATGGTAGCATAACCGCTTAAATCGCACCAAGTTTATCGGCGAAGCGCAGCACGCTGGCTTTAGTTCCGCCCTTAGACAAAGACAACAAAACGTCGCCACGCTGCAATTTGTCTTTTTGCTGCTCTTCGATATAACGAGCGGTTTCGCGCCCGCCAGACGCGTTCATTAGCAGCGTAGGAATGGTTGCAGCGGTTAAGCGAACATTTATCTCGAGAATACTAATCGTCTCGCCGCTATCTATAAAATCTATCCCCAAGAAACCTTCGTAAGAATCAGGCAACCGCGCGGCGCGCTGGCACGCCTCGACTAGAGCTTCTTTCGCATACTCATCAATACCCCGGTCTATATCAAGCAAATCAGCGCCGGCAAAGTTCGTTCCAATTATATTTTGCCTAGCAAAACCAAACAGGGTAAATTTATTGCCAGTTTTATACAACTGCACGCTTTTGGGCGCGCCATTTGCCGCTTCCTCGAAATACCAATTTTCCCGCGCCGCCAAGATTTTATTTTGCTTTTCGCTTATTTTCGCGCGGTCGCGCTGCACGTTAAACACGCTATAACCGCCAGCGCCAAGCGATGATTTGACAAAACCCACCGTCTGCCCCAGGGCGCGCTTGAAATCATTGGCAGTTTTTATTTCAAAGTATCCAGGCGTCAGGTCTTTTAGTAGCTTTTTTTGCGCCAATTTGCCGTTGTATCGAATAAAATCTTGGTATTTATAGTTAATTTCGAGGTTATGTCTAGCAGCCAGTTTATCGCTCGCCGGGTGCGGCACGCCAACCCATAGCGAAGAAACTTTGCGCGGAATAGCATGGATTCTACTCGCTAAAGCCGCCGAAGCTTTATCCCGCGCCCTAGCTAGAATCAAGTTATCGTCAGGAATGTCGCTCCTTTGAAGGTTTTCGCTGTTGACGGCATAAAAACCTTTGGCGTTTTTATCATTCCTCGACCTGAGCCACTGCGATAGATTTTCGTAAATAAACATATCGTCTATTTCATGCTCAAGCGTTTCTCCTGTCGCTCTAAAATCAACCAGGTACAACGTACTAGCCTGGTTAAGCGCATTGATGTCGTCCACTGTTAGTTTGGCGATTTGAAAATCAATTTTATCCATAGGTTTTGCGCGGTTACGTTCTTTGTTTCATTCTATAGTGCTGCGGGATTTTTTCCAACCGCCTCGGCTTGCCGCAAAGCAGCTTGACTCTACCGCCGACAAGCGGTATAATACCTGTATTCGGGTCCATAGCTCAGCTGGTTAGAGCACCTGCCTTTTAAGCAGGGTGTCGTGAGTTCAAGCCTCACTGGACCCTCCAAAATTGAATACACCCCAGGCGGGCACTCACTCGAGATTAGTTGGGAGTGAGTTTTTTATTTGATAAATTTGCATTGTATTTTGCGCACTTTTATGCTATAATACATGAGATAGACTGTTATGAAAGACCCTGAATCTACTCCTGTCCTAAACCAGCTTCGCGTTCGTGGTGCATATGAAAGGATTCCTACAGATACCGCTCAGCTCGCGCGTGAACTGTCAACTTCGCAAAATCTCGCTCAGCTAACGGCTGATTTTGACCAAGGCGCCACCCCGCTACGCGATGTCGGAAATATGATTACAGCGCAGCGCACAGCTATTCTAAAGGCTTACGAACAAGGGGTCATCGATACGATGGCAGCAACCAATCCAGAAATACTAACAACACCAATTAAAAACCTCCATGAAAGAGTGGTGGCGGGTCCTGGCGACCAGCCTATCGGTCACAATTTCTTTGTTAATGCGGTTGGATTTCTCAATGCAGGATATCCCTGGGCGGTGCAATTTGACGAAATGCTATATACACGGTCAGGTATGTCTTTACGCGGCATTGAAGCCCACAGCAACCCAAGAAATAAAGACCTCCTACTAACCAAACTTACCGAAAATCCCGACTCAGAAACCATGAAAGTACTAGCCGTATACTTAGCCGGCCGCTCGCAAGCAGGCGAAAAATATCTAGAAGACCACTACAGCGAAACGCTAGAACGAGCAAAGGGGCAAGTTTTTGAAACCACGCGGTCTATCGCCACAACCACCGGATTACGCGTGGATATGCTAGATAGGACGGCTAGGCAGCTATCGCGAACAAGATTTGGCAGTTTCGACCATCTACGAGGGTTGGTTACGACAGATAACAGCGGCGCAGCCGGTGATTATCGTATCGGTTCATTGCGCGTGGAGGTGCAGTTTACCGGTAACGTACAATCCCCCGAGCTACGCGACGCCACTGATGCTCACCACGTAATTACCCACGAACTGCATCACGCTGGCTCAGCGCAAACTAAAGAAAACTACCGCTGCGGTCTGCAAATAAACGGTCAAGGATTAGAAGCCAACGAGGGCATGACAGAATATTTGACGCAGTTAACAATTGGCTGCCCCAATATCGAACAGCTAGAAGACGGCAGCATGCGAGTTCGTCGGGACGCACCGTACAGCATTCCTGTATTTGCCATGTTAGTACTACACGAACAATTTATGTCCGGCAAGAATACTCATTTTGCCACTTTATTCAACGCCTACCACGGCGACGTACGCGATTTAACGCAGCTAGAACGGGCGCTTGACGTATTTTACCAGCACGATACTTTCATCGCCAGCAGCTATTCAAGACAGCGATAACCTTAACGCTAAAAATCAACTACTTTTTCTTCTTGGCGACCGCTTCGTGTGATTTGCGGTGAGAACCAGTTTCGGCGATAGCGAATAGCACGCACACCGTGATGATTAGGTTGCGATATTGTGTGATTTGCGCGGCGTAAGGGCGGCTGGCGTCGTCCAGTACGACCGCAGCACTGAACGCGCCGTAAGTTAACATCACCGCTAGCAGCGCGAATACCAAAGCTCCAGCGACGCTTCCCACTTTCGAGGGCGACGCGCGCCCCGAGCGAAACATCACTACTGCAGCCGGCAAAAGCGTCAAAACTACCGCCACGATGCTCGTAAGCGGCGGCGAAGTTATCACCAAACCGGCTTGCGCCACCACCGGTGTCATGCTTTTCGTCCAAATATCAGCCAGCAGCGCGCCAGCCGCGAGCGCCAGCGTCGGCACGCCCAAACTGCGCCGACTCAGCCACGCGACCGCAAACAACGCCGCCGCGTAAATACCAAGCACAATCACATAAGTCATGCTCCTATTTTACCACGAGCGGATTTAAGCGCCGATTTTGTCTTTTTTGGTGCGGCGCTTGGCGTTGCGCTCAATGTATTCGATGATTGGCGTGGCGACATCGCGCCCGGTGACTTTTTCAATACCAAATCCGGGACTAGCGTTTACCTCTAGCACCAGCGGACCGCGCGCCGAGCGCATCATATCGACGCCGGCGATATTTAGTCCCATGGTTCTAGCGGCTTTGACTGCCATTTTGCGCTCTTCTTCTGTCAATTTGATAATCGAGCCTTCGCCGCTTTTGTGCAGATTCGAGCGAAAATCATCGTCCAAGCTCTGGCGCTTCATACTAGCGACCACTCGCCCGCCCACCACAAAAGCGCGAATATCAGTGCCAGCCGACTCTTCGATAAATTCCTGCACCAAAATGTTTGTGCCGTCGTCGTTGTGTAAATAAAGCGCCTGCAGCGCCGACTTCGCCATGCGCTTATTGTCCGCCAGCACCACGCCGTTGCCATGCGTGCCGCGCGCCAGCTTGATGATAACCGGCGTGCCGCCAACCATTTCTATTAGGTCGTCGATATCGGCAGTGTTGCGGCTAAAAACCGTTTTGGGAATCGCCACGCCCGCTTTCGCCAGCAGCTGCATACTGCGCAGTTTGTCGCGCGTGCGGTTAATCGCGATAGAGCTCGAAACCGTGTACATGCCCTGCATTTCCAGCTGGCGCACAATCGCCGTGCCGTAGCGCGTCATGTGGCTGGCGATGCGCGGAATGAGAGCGTCGAAATGCGGCAGAGTTTCGCCGCGATAGCTGACCGTCGGGTTTGATTTTTCGATTGAGGCGTAGGCGTTTTTGTACTTAATCACCTTGACGTCATGCCCGCGTTTTTTGGCGACCTCGACTAGGCGCTTAGTCGAGTAGTTGGCGTTGCCGTTGGAGAGGATGGCGATTTTCATTGTTTAACTCCTTTGCCGTGATATTTTTGATGAAATTGGTGCGGATTTTTGGCGAGCTCGGCGTTTAGTTTTGTAGTTTGGGCTGGTTTCTTGGAGGGAACGCTTTTTTTGGAAACATCAACCAAAAATTTCTTGGAAATCGACCTTCTGCCGATTAGCACCGGAAAAGCATTTTTCGACCTATCCGACAAATTCATCAGCATTTTGATTCTTTTGCCAGCAATTTTCACCGTAAAATGCGTCCGGTAACGAATCTGCTCGTGCCCGGTCGCCGAGCGCACTTTGGCGACCGAGAAATCTGTCCGCTTGAAAATCTTGCCATTATAAAACGGCGAACCTTCGCCAAACAGCGCAAACTTCAACACGCCGTCCTCGTCGACGCGGATTTTGCTCGCCCAAACCGCGCTCGAGTCCGCGCCGGTGTCGATTTTCGCCGGCACATTTTGCGCACGCTTGCCGAAATCGACAAATTCAGTCGCACCGATGATAAATTTGCTTTCCATATTACTTTATACTCTACTATAAAATAAGGTTTTCGTCCACGAGACCGTGGCAACCAGCAGTTACTACGGCGAGTGTTTATCTGTGGTCAGCCTAAGGGCTCGGTGATTTTTTCAATTACTTCTTGTACGCTGTTAACGATGTTTCCGTTTGAATCCAGGGCGTTTTCCCACAAGAATATAGACGCTATTTTTTGGCTTCCATTTGGTTTCCACGGCGAAGGTTTGTAGCTAAAAACCAATCGTTTTCCGCTCATCTCATCACCGGCACCCAAGAAATCGCCCTCTCGGCGCAATTTATCGTCATATAGCCCCGTTCTGAGGCCTTTCATACGCCCCAGCGAGCCCGCCCCCGCTAGCAGCCGCGGGATAACTAGAGAGCAATCGCCATACTCATTGCCATGCGACATATCTTCAATCTCATAACTTGCGTCCAACAATTCAAGTATGTGGAGCAGGTAAAATGGTACGCGCGCCCCTTCTTTGTAGTTTACGGTAAGTAGCGGGGTAGCCCCAGTGATTCGCGGATTAACCTCGATGGTATGCACTTCGTTTCCAGACACCAGCGAATCAACCCCAAAAATGCCGCGATAACCAGATTTTTGTAATTCCTCGCCAATTATCTTAGCATTTTTGGTAAGTTTTTGGTGAACGGTGCTATTTTGGTCTGAGTTTCGTATCTCAACCCCGCAGAACAAATCCGACCCCTTAATACTAGGATCTAACAACTGCGGATGGGCTACAATCTGTCTCTGCGCTGGACCAATAAATATGCCGTAACGAGTCACCACTCCCTGGATTGACACATCTTGGCTGTTCGAAACGAAATCAGAAACAACAGCCTCGCCCTGCGCATTATATGCAGACTCCACGGCCACCTTATAAGCTTCAAAGTCTTTAACAATCGAGGTGCCTTTTCCTCCGCTCAACACAGCGTCCTGAACAACAAACACCTTACGATTGCCGCGAAGCTTATTATAAAAATCTTCGTCCGTCTTTAAGTCTTGCCATTTGTATATTTTATGCCGAGGAATATTAATGCCGCTATTTAGGAATTTACGCCTAAACCATGCCTTATTTTCAAATTTACTAGAAATTTGCACCATAGATTTGGCGCCAGATATGAAATTAACTCCGCTACTCGCGAGCCTGCTGGGCACCTCGATTGGTTTGTATGCTAATACATTATAGCCTTTCAGTTCTTTGATTAGCATATCCTGAAATCTAGAGTCATAAAGCAAAGCTTGAGTGCTGCGCTTGCCGTCATAGGGTACTTTCAAGTATTTCTCGAAAGGCAAAGACGGAAAATCCGGGTCGTTAAAAAGCGAGATAATCTTTGAACTATCGAACCAGATATTTAAGCCGTACCTAGCTGACGCGAAAACGCCAATCCCAGCAATTTTTATCGATTTGTCATATTTGACCTGCATGTAGCTATTTTACTTAAAAATCCTAGCTAATCCTAAATTTGCTAGACACTGCTTGATTCTAAAATAACCCGCTGGTGCGCTTTCGAGGAGTAAGCCTGAGCAATATCACTCGCTCTTTGCTCGTCCCTTGCGGTTGGCGCGGACGATTGCCAAAATCACCGCCGCTAGCACTAGCAAGCCGAATGTGATGTTGAGAAGCGCCTGAAATTCGCGCAGCATGTACAAAATCGCTACCGTTACGCCGATGGCACCCCAGATTGACGTGAGTTTGCGCGCTGTCGCTACGCCGGCGATTACAATCGCCGCGTGTTCCGCCAAAAAAAGCAATTGATACCAGCCGCCGTCGGCAAACGCCGCAAATAGCCCCGGGAATGTCACTAAACTCAATAGCAGCACCAAGTGGTACGTGCTCGCCGCCAGCTGTTTGCGCGCGTGATACCCGGCATAAAATATCGCCGCAACAAACGCCCACAAATGCGTATAAACCAGGAAATGCGTGTCGGGAGCAACCAGATACAACACGCGCTGCAAGCCAAGCATCGCAAGACCAGCGCCGCCTTCGGCGAATTCTAGCCGCTTCGTTTCGTAGCTTTGTACGCCGAGCACTGCGCCGGCGCCCGCCAGCACCAATGCCGCCGCGTAGGCTGTCGGTGCGCCCGCCGAAAACAGCGCCAACAATCCGAATAATATCGCGCAGACCAAGCTCGACGACAACATCACGCTCCACGCTACGCCGGCGCCACGCCGCCAACGATACAACCAGCCAGCACCATAAAAACCAACCAAACCGAACACTGCAGTAGCCGCCAGCGTCGTGGCATAAGCCGCGCCGCACCAAGCGCACAGTAGCAGCACCAGTATGACGCTCATCGTATTTCCGGCGCACAGCAAAACCGATTGCCGCCGAATATACGCCAGCACGTACATCGCTGCGACCGCCGCCAGCCACCCGAGCGAGCGCAGCGCATAACTCTGGCTAGATATCAGCGCCAAAAAGCCAATCATCAACGCGTAAGTGATGCCCGAACGCCACCAAGTTTCGGTTCTACTGGTAGCGCGATTCGCGGCGCGCGCTATCAAACTCACCGCGCCAAATCCGGCAAACGGCAGCCACGCCATCAGCGCAATTATTTCGGAATACGACAATTTAGCCGCCACGCAAATCAGCAGCATCTGCACCGCCAGCAAAGCTTGCACCACGTACATAATCGCCGTATCCTTTTGGCGGTAAGCTGCGTGCGCAAAAACTGCCAGCACTGGCAGCCAAACCAACGCCCGCCAGGCATTTGAGATAGGGCTGCCGAGCGCTACCACCGCGAAAATCGCGCCATACCCGATGGCTGCATATTGATATATCGCGGCAGTGCGCGAAACTTGATTGCGCCGCAGCAAAAATTCCGTCATCGCAATTATCAGCGCAGTATTAATCGTGCCGACCGCTAGTATCGCCGGCGCCGCGTCGAGATTACATTTATAGCATAGCAGGCAAGCCGTAATAAGCGTCGCTCCGTGCGCCCACAGCGCCATCCAGCGCAGCTTTTCCACCACGACGACATAGTACAGCACCGCCGCGGCAAGCGCCCACCAGCCGATACTCCACCACAGAATATCGTAGCTGTTTATGATGCCGTAGGCGTTTATATTCAATCCCGCTAGCAGCAGCCAAATAGCCGCCGAAATATAAACCAGCGCGCCGGCGCTAGGCGTTAGGCGCTTGACCAGCAGCCGCAGCGCCAACGCCGCGACCGCGCAGGCTATGTAGCCCGCGATGATAGCTTCGTGCGGCATGCTCACCACATAATTTAGCACCACCGGCAGCGGCAGCGTAACATATACCGCCGGCCAGAACAACGCATAGCGGCGCAGTTGAATCGCAGCATAAATCGCCGCCAAAGTAACCAGCGCGAGCTCAATCAACTGTATCGGCGCTCTAGTGCTAATCGGCGCGGCTTCGCCAACCACCTGCAGCCGGATAAGCGCCAAAACCGGCGCGACAATAGCAGCCGTGAAAAATCCGGCCCACAGCATAACTTCGTGCGTTGACGGTTCCATCTTGCCAACCGGCAAATAGCGCACCGAAACGATACAATTTAACAGCGCCACTACCGCCACCGACAAACTCACCGCGGCATACGAAGTGTCGCTCGCCCAAGCCGCAGCCGTCCCCGCCACTACCAGCGTGAGCAGCCGCGCCAATAATTCCGCGTAGTCGCGCACCGATTTACTCGGCGCCGTCAGCGCCTGCGCGATATAATAGAGCAATCCCGCGGCATATACCACCGTAAATTCCGCGATGCTCAAAACTGCCGCCGACAGCAGCGCCGCGACCAGCGCCAGCGGCACCGCTACCAGGCTCGAAGTGTAAATTGGCTGCGCAAACAACTTTGGTATGCCCGGAATTTTGGCGTAACCTAGAAGCGTCATAGCGCCGCCAAACGCAATCATCACCACGTAGTACCACACCAAATGCGCATCGACCACCGCGGGCAGCGACATCGACGCCGTAAACAGCGACAAAATAGAAACATACGACAAAAATTGATTTTCAAACGCTAGCGCCGCAAAAGCGTAAAGCCCTAGCCCGATAAGCGACGTAATCAACCAGCATAGCGCAGCGTCCTGCAGCACGACCGCATACATCGTGACGCCAGCCACTGGCACGCTGGCGAGCGCCGTGCCGACAAGCGCCAAAGCCGCCGGGCAAACAATCGGCAGCCGTTTTCGCAGCACGAGACCAGCGGCGTACGATACGATTATCAGCAGCCAAACCAGCACCATGCGCAGCCCAGCGCTAAGCGTCAGCATTTGCGCTAGCAAAATAATTCCCGACACCAATAGCAGCACGGCGACGTACAGCGCGACGTTAATCGTTACGTGCGACGACCGAACCGGCGCGCGCCTCGGCGGATACGGCAAAACTGGCGGCGGCGCGACGCCCACCGGCGGCGGCACGACCCTAGCTGGAATCGCTGTTTTCTCTTGCGCCGGCACGATTGGCTCGTCCCGGAAAGGCGCAGCCGGGTCGAATTCGTCTATCACGCGCGCTGCGGAATTTTCGCTAGCAGCCGCAAACACTTTACCGGGATGTTCGGCTTCGGCTGGCGGAATTTCGGCAGGAGCTTCGGGAGAATGCGCCGCTCCCTGCTCAGCAGCACGCACGCCGTCCCAGTAGCCCTGGCGGTACGACGCGCTCATCGGGTTAACCATATTCTTCGCTTGGCTATTTTTTTGCGACAACGAGATAGCGAGAACGATTGTTGCGATGAAAAATATAAACCCCATACTGCTTCCTCTTTTTGATTATGCTTTTAGTATAGCAAGCACTGGCACAATGGTAAAATTACGCCCTAAATCGCAACCCGGGAGTTTGCCAATTTCTAATCTACGAGAATATACCGCGTTTTTTGGCGGCGTCAAACTGCTCCAAAAGTTCGCGCTGTTTTTTGCTCAATTTGGTCGGCGTATCGACGATGATGCTGACGATATGCGCGCCGCGCCGCTCGCTGCGCAAATGCGGCACGCCATGCCCCGACAGCTTGAAATCGGTGCCCGACTGCGTGCCAGCCGGCACTTTCATAGTGATGACGCCGTCGACAGTTTCGACGTCAATTTCCGTGCCAAGCGCCGCCTCCACCATGCTGATATGTTCCTCGCTCAAAACCAAGTCGCCTTCGCGCGTGAATTTTTTGTGCGCTTTGACGCGGACATGCACGTACAAATCGCCGCGCGTGCCGCCAGCCACCGCTTCGCCGCGCTCGCGCAGGCGAATCGTCGCGCCATCGTCGATTCCCGCCGGAATTTTCACCGTAATTTCCTGCTCGCGCCGCTCGACGCCCGCGCCGCGGCAGCGCGTACATTCTTTTTCGGGCACCTTGCCGCGACCTTTGCAGGTTTCGCAGGTTACCGCCTGCTGAATCGGACCAAACATCGTGTTCATAACGCGCACTTGCTGACCCGCGCCTTTGCAGGTCGGGCATTCTTTGAGCTCGAAACCGGGCTCGACGGTCGTGCCGTGGCAGTGGCTGCATTCATCGTCCAGTGTCAACGATAATTTTATATCTTTGCCGAAAATCGCCTCTTCAAAACCAAGCGTCACGCGCGTTTCGATATCGCGCCCGCGCGCCCGGCCCGTCGAACGCGGGTCGCCGCCAAAAAACTGGCTAAAGATGTCGCCGAACGCTCCGCCGTCGAAATCGAAATGCACGTCTTGCCCGTTGAAATTGAAGCCGCCAAACGGATTGCTAGCGCGCGCACTAGCGCCAGCACCGCCGACGCCGGCATGCCCGAATTGGTCGTAGCGCTGGCGTTTTTGTTTGTCTTTCAAAACTTCGTAAGCTTCGTTTATCTCTTTGAATTTCGCTTCGTCGCCGCCCTCTTTGTCGGGGTGATATTTAACAGCTAGCTTGCGAAAAGCCTTTTTGATTTCATCTTCGCTGGCGCTTTTAGCTACGCCCAGCACTTCGTAATAATCTCGTTTCGCCATAATCTTTCGCTATTATAGCGCACTATTAGCACTCATACAAGTAGAGTGCTAACTGCGCTGCAAAGCCCGGTCGATTTCGTCGGCGATTTCGTGCCCAATCGTCTCTTCCAGCAAATCCTCTACCGTTACGATGCCGATAATTCGGTCGTTGCGCTCAATCGGTACCAAATGCGAACCGATATGCCGAAATTTATGAAACATCGTATCAAGCGCCGTACGCGCGCCAATCAGCTGCGTTTCGTGCAGCGGAAAACTCCACAGCGGCACCGGATTATCGCCAAAATCGATGCCAATCATATCCTTTGCCAGCAGCACGCCGTAACATTTCGTTAGCTTAGCGTCAAAAACCGGTATGCGGCTATAGCCGTGCCGCACGATATCGTTTACGGTGCGCTCGTCGAGGATGGTTTCGGGCGTCAACCAGCGCACCGCTTTAATTGGCGTCATGATTTCTTTGACGGTTTTTTCGCTGAGCTGCAGGGCGCTTTGAATAATTTCGACCTCGCCGTCGTCGAGTTCGCTTTTGTTGCCGATTTTGTGCTCGCTGATGAGCAAACCGAGTTCGGCGCGCGTCAACAAACGCCGGTTTTCGACGCCAACCAACCGGTCGAGTAGCAATGCCAACGGTTTCGCCACCGGATACGTCAAAATCGTCATCAACCGCACCAGCGGCGCGAAAAATCCGCAAATTTTCAGTGCCGATTTGATGAAAATCGCCTGCGGCAACACCTCGCCGAACACCACCATTAGCAGCGTCGTGATGATGCCGGCAATCCAACCGTTAAAATGATACTCGAGCAGCAGCGAACTAGCCGACACCGCCGCCACATTCGAAAACAAAATCGCCGCTAGCGACAAGTGCGCGTCGCGGCACAGCGGCAAAACTCGCTGGGCGGCGCGGTTGCCCAGTTTGGCTTTGCGCCGCAAATCGCCGAGCGACAGCGACATCAAACTGATGTTCAATCCAGAACAGATCGCCGCAAATACGACTAGTATCGCGACCTGGAGAAAAACCTGGACATACTGCATGGATTAACCCTAGTATAGCACTAGACGTCGGCTGCTGCCGAACTTTTGTTGTTGCGGCGCGGATTTTTGGCGGCAAAGGCGCGCAAATCATCGACCACGTCGTTTTCGTCGACAATTTTGCGACCGAGCAAAGCCTCGATTACATCTTCAATCGTCACCACTCCCGCCGTTTCGCGGTAATCATTTACCACTACAAACAAATGGTGGCGCGTCTTGATAAACGCCGACAGCGCTTTTTCGAGTTTTTGGTCTTGATTGATGAAATAAACTTTTTTCTCCATGGCGAGCTCGGCTTTGCGCGAGGCTTTGTCTTCGAGAGTCAACAAATCATGAATATGCAGCACGCCGACAATATGGTCGATATCGCCGTCCATGACCGGAAACCGGCTGTGTCCGGTTTTGTGCAAATCATTGAGCAGCAGCGGACCGACCAGCTGGTCTTTTTTCACCGTATCGACCACGCCGCGCGGCGTCATGACCTCTTCGACGGTTCTTTCGCCGAAATGCAGCGTGCTTCTGATGAGCCGCTTTTCGTCGGCGGTCAAAATCGCGCCGGATTCTTTGACCAAATGCTCCAATTCTTGGCGCGAACTGAGCGGGCTAACTTCTGGCGGCGCCGAAACACTGCGCAAAAGTATACCAACGCGCGGATGCCGCTCGACGAAAGCCAGCAGCCGCGGCTCCAGCAGCGCATAGTAGCGGTCGGTTAGGGACGTCAGCATGCCGCTATGCGCCACCCGGCTATAACCCAGCGCGACGAGCGCGCTAACCGCGATGCCCGCCAGCCAGCCAAACGACTTAATAGCGCACAGCACCAAGCATGACAATAGCAGCGCTTCAACCGCTTTTTTCAGCGATAATACATCGTCAATCAACAAGCTGCGGCGCAATTCTTCGGCTGCCGAAACATCGCCGGCGGTGCGGCGGCGCTGCAGTTCGTACCGCGACAGCGCTGTGCGGCGCGGCGATATGCTGGCTACGAAAAGCAAAGCGGCAAAAACCAGCGCAAAAATCATAATCCAAAGCGTTTGCATAACTTCATTGTAGCGCAGTATCGCTTGATTGGCGAGATTATAAGCAGTATACTTTATAGTGAAATAGATTAGGAGGATTATGACAAAACGAGCCTGGATTATTTTCGCCGTGATTTGCGCTATGGTTTTCGGCGGATTGATTTATTTATCGCGCAGCAACAAAGTCGATGTAGCCAGCGTCGACCCGGCAGTCTTGCAGACTGCCGCAGACGACAACGGCAACATCGCCGACCACACTTACGGCAACACGAAAAGCAAAGTGATTTTGTTTGAATACGCCGATTTTCAGTGTCCGGGCTGCAACTCGGCGCATCCAATCATCAAAAAAGTCGTCGAAAAATACAAAGACCAAATCGGCTACGTTTTCCGCAATTTCCCGCTGACGAGCTCGCACCCCAACGCTTTGGCGGCAGCAGCGGCGGCTGAATCAGCCGGTTTAGACGGCAAATATTGGGAAATGCACGATAAATTATTCGAAAACCGCAGCGGCTGGGTCGAATTGACCGGCGAAGCGCGCACCAACTACTTCGCGTCGCTCGCCGTCGAGCTAGGGCTAGACAAAGACAAATTCTTGAATAATCTAAACAGCGCCGCTATCCGCAAAAAAATCAACTACGACCAAGCGCTCGGCACGAAAGCCGGCGTAACTGGCACGCCCGCCCTGTTCATCGGCAAAAAAGACGTCGGCAACCAAAAAATCTCGGACGGCAAACTCATCTCGGCTGCAGCAGACAAGTCGGACGCCGCCTACGTTTGGACTAACGCCGAAAACTTCGAAAAATACGTCATAATTCCGGCGCTCAAAGAGCACGGCATCGCCCTGCCCGAGTCCAAATAATAAAATCTAGCACTAAGAAAACACTCTTTCCGCTGAAATAAGGGAAAGAGTGTTTTCTTTTTCTTGGCAGCTAGTAAACGATGTACAGTTGCCACGCCGCCGGTACTATATCCACCGTAATTCGCTTGCTGCGGCTAGGCGCAAACGTTACAGCTATTGACATGCTTTTCTCCTGTTTTGCGTAGGCTTAGGGCGTACGCCGCTCGGGTTTAGGCATAAATCGACCTGTGGCTTTATGCTCCGAGCCCGAAATATAGTAGCGCACCCGCCGCTTCGCTGCAAGCATAATCGGTTTTCCGGTTAGCGCCGTTTCAAAAAATAATACCCGGTCGCGACCGCCGTGACGATACTAGCGCCAACTATCACCCAAAACGCCGTCACGCCGCGCGTGTCGAACGGAAAATCGACATTCATGCCGAATAATCCCGCCAGCATCGTCGGAATCGTTAGCGCTAGCGTCGCGACTGTCAAAATCCGCATAGTTTCGTTTAGCCGCGTGTCCATGACCGCCCGAAAACTATCGCGGACGTTTTGGATAGTGCGCAGCAGCGACTTACAGCGCGCAATCAGCTGCTCGATATCGACCGACAAATCTTCGACCATATCCTGGTCTTCTTCGCCTAATTTTATCAATTTGTGGCGCGCGCTCAAGGTCCGCTCTAGCGCCACGTTGGTCGGAATCAGCGCGTCTAAATAATCGTTGAGTTTGCGCTCGAATTCGACCAAAGTCGCGATATCGCGCGAACGCAGCGTAGTAACGTCGCTCGTGACGGCGCGCGTTTGGCGGTTAATCAGCGCGACGCGCGTTTGGTACGAATGCAGCATGGTTTCGACCATCGCCAAAAATAATTGCGTTTGCGACGGCGCGCGAATCCGGGTTCGGTCGGCGAACGGCTGCCACACGCGCCCCAGCCGTTCGCGGCTGAGCGTCACCACTTGGCTGCCGAGCGCCACCATAATCGGCGTCGTGAAATCATTGAAATTATCTCCCATACCAGGCAGCCGCGTGATGAAATAAACCCAGCCGTTGTCCTGTTCGATTCGCGGCACCTCGTGCGGGTCGAGCGCGTCGGCGACGATATCGTCGTCCAGCCCGATTTGGTGCAAATAAAACAAATCATCGGTCGACGGCGCTTCGCACTGCGTCCAAAAAGCGTCTTCCAAGTTTTCCTGGCGCGCCAAAGCGCCGTCTGCAAACCGATAATGCGTTATCATGCTTATATTGTACCGCGTTTGCAGACGGTAATGCTAGATCTACGTGCTAGGCGACGTGCTATCAGCGGCGGACGCGGCGTTGGTGTTGTTTTGCGGCTGCGCATTTTGAGTTTGCGCCGGCGGCGCCCCATTGCCCGACTGCTGCGTCGACGACCCGGCTTGCGGCGGCGTCATCGTACCGCTTTGCTGCGGCATTCCGCCGGGCGCTCCTTGCATAGCCTGCATACTTGACCCCGAACGCCCGCTGGTTTGCGAGCCCAAAACATAGCCGATAACGCCCGTCAAAAGCGCCACCGACACCACGATGATAACTAAACCGGTGCTAATCGCCGGCTGTTTCATGGCGGCGGTTTTCGCTTTGGGCTGCGCGTCGAATCCGTCTTCTATTTTCATGAATCCTCCTTTTGCTAATTTTTATAACAAAAAGTATTGTAGGCGCGCGCTGTTAAATCTAGCTTAAAAACAGTTACGATTTGTCCGCCAGCGGCAAAATTACCGTAAAGGTCGCGCCTTTGCCCTTGCGGCTCTGGGCGGAAATTTTGCCGCCGTGCGCCTGCACGATTTTTTGCGCAATCGCCAGCCCCAGCCCGTAGCCTTCGGTAGTGCGCGATTCCTCGGCGCGATAAAAACGCGTAAAAATGCGCTCCAGCGTCTCTTTGTCCATGCCGACGCCTTCGTCGCGCACCGAAATCACCGCCTGGCGGCCTTTGCGCGCGCTCGACACATACACCGTCGTGCCGCTACCGCTGTATTTGATGGCGTTGTCCAGCAAAATCGTCATGAGCTGCTCCAACTTTTGGCTGTCGCCCGAAATTTTCAGCTCTTTAGTTTGGTCTTCGACAGCGATATCTTTTTCGACCGCCCGAGACACCACCAAATTCATCGCGCGGTTCACCACGGCTTGCAGCGATACCGGCGTTTTCACCATTTTCGTGCCGTCGTCTTTTAGTAGCCCTAGCATAGAATTTGCCAGTTTTTGCAGCCGCGTCACATCATCGACATTTTCGGTGATAACTTTTTTGGCTTGCGCCAGCGTTAATTTCGGATTGCGCAGCGCCACCTCGTTAGCCGCCAAAAGCGCCGTCAGCGGCGTGCGCAGCTCGTGGCTAGCATCGCTGACGAACCGCGCCTGCGCTTCCATGTTATCCTCGATCGGCTGCAAAGTGTGCTGCGCCAGCAAATAACTCAGCAGCCCCGCCACGATAAACGCCACGAGATTGATAATCACCAAATTAGCCCGCAGCGCCGCCGTCGCTTGGTCTTCGCGCTTCGATAAATAATCGCTCAGCACCGAATTATTCGGCGCCGGCGAAGCATTCGAACTAAACTGCGGCTCCGGCCGGTGGTGAAGTTCCTGCGCCAAAAAACCGTACAAAACCAAACTAAACGCCACGCTCATCGCCATGATGATAGCGAGATAAGTGCCGGCTAGGCGCAGCACGTCGCGGCGGCGCAAATATTTCATGCATCGTCCTTGATAACGTATCCAAACCCTCGTACCGTTTGGATAAGCGGCTCTGATTGCTTGAACGGCTTGTCGATTTTGCCGCGCAAATAATTGATAAATACCTCCACGTTGTTCGGCAAAATATCAGCGTCGAAATCCCACACGTGCGTCATGATGTTTTGTTTGCTCATGATTTGGTTTTTGTTGCGCATCAGATACTCCAGAATCGCAAATTCTTTGTTTGACAACGACACCTCTTTGCCGGCGCGCTTAACCGTCCGATTCACCGTGTCTAGCTCGACATCTTTGGCGGTCAGCACATTGTCAATCACCTCTTGCGGGCGGCGCAAAAGCGCCCGAATCCGAGCGCCCAGCACCTCGAAACTAAACGGCTTGACCAGATAATCGTCGGCGCCGCTGTCCAGCCCGTTTACGATATCGCGGTTTTGGTCTTTGGCAGTCAGCATGATGATGGGCGTTTTATCGCCGTCTTCGCGCAGTTTTTTGGCGACTTCGTAGCCGTTCATGACCGGCATCATCACGTCCAGAATGATTACGTCGTAATCGTCGGCGCGCGCCGCGTTGTAACCGTCTTCGCCGTCGTGTTCAATATCGACCGCGTAGCCGTCTATTTCCAAGCCTTGCTTAATTGCTTCGGCGATTCTGATTTCATCATCTACTACCAAGATTTTCATACCGTTTATTATACCTTTCTTGATTAAATTTTAGTAGGCTGGCGCCATTTCCGGCCACATATAATTGACGAGCTGGCGGCCGCGTTTGCTGGCGCGCACCCACAAATCGCCGCAAGTTGCTTTGATAGTGACAAGTTTTTTGGCGCGCAGGCGGTCGAGCTGCTTGGCTACCTGCGAGCGGCTCATGCTCAAGCCGCGCGACAAGCCGATTACGTCGTCTTCG
>ERZ772964.98-NODE-98-length-46313-cov-24.8391_pt1 | contig 46313 bp, 43 predicted proteins | sample MGYA00580675_ERZ772964 | MGnify/ENA primary metagenome ERZ772964 (study PRJEB29015, sample SAMEA2737941) | human oral metagenome | biome: human oral; feature: human-associated habitat; material: dental | place: China | collected 2139 ... | reverse complement strand
CCAACCGTGACATGATGCGCCACGTCATCTCGAACCTGGTGTCAAACGCGGTGCGCCACGGCGACGCGGGAAGCGTCATAAAACTTACCTGCAACCAGCGCGAGCTAGCCATCGAAAACGCCTGCAAGCCGCTGACTAAGCAACAACTCCAGCACGTCTTCGACCCGTTTTATCGCACGTCTGACGGCGCGAAGCAACATGCTGACAGCAGCGGCATCGGCCTCTACACAGTGAAAATGCTACTCGACGCTAAGGGGCTAGACTATGATTTCATACCACACGAGCGAGGCATGCGGTTTGTGGTGAGGTTTGGTTAAAGTCCCATACAAATATCTCGATAAGGCTGCATCACAACTTCTGCCGACTCAAGGCCGAGTTTAGTTTCGATGTCATTAATCATCGCCAGCGCACCAGTCTCATCGTCTGACAAAACCTCAACTTCCACAAACGTCCCAGCGTCTTTGATTTCGTCTATAGCCACTGTTGCCTGCGGAAAATCAGAGGACTGGAACGAGCGACGGTGTTTGTTGACCTCGACCAGTTTCACCATGCCGAGGTTAGCAAGTAGTTGTTCGGCAACCGCTGCGTCACCGGGCTGAATCGGTAAGTTTGTCTCGGGCTTAATGATCACATCGTTTTTCGTATGTGTCGCAATCGTCGTCGCAGGCTTATATGTCACCTCAGCAAAACCATCGCGCTGGCGAATCCGCAAACATTCAACCGTCTGCATGAAATCGACATCAGGACGAGAATAATACGTATCAATTTCGTGGAGATTACCCTGCAGTTCAAAACCGAGGTCTTGCAATCGCTTGATTAATTTTTTTGCGTCACCAACTAGCTGGCGTTTGCGTTCGATTTCTAATAGTTTTTTGGTCATTTGGTGGCCTTTCTTATGGGTGTATAAATATTTGATAATACGTCATGAGAGCAGTACATTGATAAGGCTCCTAGAGCGCCGTTAATCTTTTCTTGCAAATTACTATCTCTGTCTTTTAACGTAAGAAGCTCGAACAGTACTAGTTGCTTTCCATCTGACAGAGGATTACTTAATTTAGATTCTAGATATCTGTTGTAATAGGCTCTATCTATCTTTTTAATATCATGCTTGCTTGTAGGTAGCAGTATTTGCGTACCATTGCTCGCTTCGAATGAGTTTAATGCAACGCTACCTAGCAAGTCCCCGATAGGCATATAGAAATAAGTTTCCGAGCCTTCTCTCTCTAGCCATTCACTCCAAGACTTCCAATGTTCAGATGATTCAGAATTCTCGATGATATCAGATAAGACTTCTCCCATGCGTACATCAGAAGTATTATCGAATATGTCACCATCAACTATATATTCATTCTCAGAAACAGGCGTACTCATAGCTTTTAATATAGGATCGTCATCAAGCATCCTGTAGTGTACACGCTTGTGGTCTCTATCTCTATCAATCCAATCATTTGTTTTGCTAGGGTCATCTAATTCTGGAACGATTCCAAGATTGCCGTTCCTCCACAAGTAATCACGCAGTGTTATGTAGTGACGCTGAGTTTCACGTAATAGGCCTATGGGTGCCTCTATGCTAAGAGGTGATTTTCCTTCTATTGAATCAACGTTTATAGGATTGCCGTTCTGAGACAGCTTAATTCTATCTCCGTAGTGCTTATACGAATGGTTTGCATTCCTCGTATAGTAATCAAGGAATAATTTACAAAACATAACCCACGAGCTTCTGTCATAAATATGGCGCGTTCTTTCGTGCATCGACAGATTCTTGACCCCATAAACATCTCTGTATGCATAGAATCCGCCAGAGCTTAAAGTACTTGCTATACCTTGAAAAGTTTTATCCATCGCACCATAGCCACCAGCATACGAATAGATTTCATGTATAACCGCTGACGTAGAAAGTATGTCAACGCTCTGAGGTGGAAATATATCTGATAGATCAGTTGCACTACCATTATGAAAAGAGGTTGATATGCCAAAACTTTCTACAGTCTTTCTAGCCGCTAAAAGGCTTTCAGATTGTACACCATCTAATTCAAGCATTGAAATGTGAGTTGGTGTTATTAGACCATTTTCAGCAATTTCGGCAGTAAAACCCGATAATGCTGATCCTCCCCCTGGGCCAATTTCAAGAAGTCTAATAGAGTTTCTGCCCAGGTCAGCAGATGGGCGACGATAGGCCTCTACAGACAATAGCGATTTTTCATGACCATTACCATTCGCTGCCACGTCTATATATAATACATCTGTCTTTGGTGTTATTGCAAATTTACTCATAATAATACTGATGTTGGTGGATATGCCATTGGCCTCAAGGGTTGCCTTGAAGCCAATGGCTATCCTCACTCGACGGAAATGATCTCAACAGTCATCTCCCCGCGAGGGGCGGGGTAGGAGACCGTGTCGCCAGTAGTGTGTCCCAGGAGTGCTCTTCCGAGCGGGGATTCTGTAGAGACCTGTTGGATCTCATCATCGCTCCTTCCGACTCTCTGCCCGACCATCTTAACCCTAAAGGGCTCTTTGCTCGGAAACTTGAGAGTTACGACGTGGCCGAGGCCAACGGCGCTTTCCGAGGTCTCCTCCACGATGATCGTACTCTGAATCCGACGAGTCACGATTCTGAGTTGCGACTGGATGCGATGAATGAGCTCATTTGTCGCGTCAAACGCAGCATTATCATGCCACGTGTTGCTGTCTGACGCTGCGGCCTCCCCCAGCTGTCCGAGAGCTTCTTTGAGACTTTTCTTGAGCTGAGTCTCTTGCTCCAGAAGCGCGTCGTAAGTCTCCTGAGTGCAGTAGTATGAAGTCATTTCGACATCTTTCTGTAGAGGATCGATTTCTGCGGTTGCAAAAACTAATATATATATCAGTAACAGGGTATGTTGTCAAGCTATCTACCAAATTTAAAAAGTTACTAGACCAAAGAAAGCTGTATTAACACCAAAGCCAGGAGTATTAATTGCCCAAAGATTAATTGATACTTCTTATTAATAGAATATTCTACACTTTCTATGCTGCGGATATATCAAGATAGCAGTATCAGAATTCCTAATTCATCTATTTCACATTCCCTTCACATCACCCTGCTACACTGGCATAGAACCAAGAAAGGAGATCTATGTTATTTATGCAACGTGCCTGGTTGTATATCACCAGGAAAAAACTCAAAACGCTGATTTTGCTGGCGATTTTGCTGTGTATGTCGACGATTATGCTGAGTGGATTTGCCATCAAGCATTCGACCGACGCGGCGGCGCAGTCGCTCGACAAAACGCTCAAGGCCGGCTTCACGCTGGGCAATAATCCGCGCACCAATCCGGGAACAGCCCGCGGTTCGGGAACGGTGTCGAACAAAGACATCGACGCGGTGAAGAATCTGGAGGGCGTGACGGACTATGTCAAGCGCCAGAACGCCACGGTCGATTTTATCAATACCAAACTGGTGCCACTACCGAGTGGCGGCAGCGGTTATGATGCCGAGAAAGATAAACAGTTTGGCAATGCCGCGACTATCATCGGTGTTAATAAATCTGAGTCCGAGAAAAAGTTCCGCGCTGAGTCGCTCAAGCTCATCGCTGGCCGGCACATCACCGAGAACGATTCGCACAAGATTTTGGTGCACGAAGATTTCGCCAAGGCCAACAACCTGAAGCTTGGCAGTAAAATTAAGTTAAAGGCCAATCAATACGACACCGATAACGAGCATCCATCCAAGGACGAGGTGGAAGTAGAAATCGTCGGTATATTTAACGGCAAAAACCCAAAGCAGGCAACGTACCAGGTGGAGCTGTTCGAGAATTTGTTCCTGACTGACCTCACGACGACTCGCCAGTTGAATGCGTATACCGAGCAAAATGAGATTTACCAGGACGCCACGTTCTTCACCAAAGGCACCAAGCAGCTGGACGAGGTGATGGCGCGGGCAAATAAATTGTCAGTTGATTGGCAAAAGTACCAGTTGAATAAGAACAGCCAGGAGCTGGCTGGCGTAACTGGCGCAGTGAACGGCGTGTACGGACTGATCGACGGCATGTTGTGGGCGACGGCGTTGGTTAGTGTCGCAGTGATTGGCATGGTGCTGTATTTGTGGATGAATGAGCGCAAGCGCGAAGCGGGCGTGCTCTTGGCGACGGGCGTGCCGCAGTCAAAGATTGTGCTGCAATATATCGCTGAGCTGGTGATGATCGCGGTGCTGAGTTTCGGTGCGTCGTACTTTACCGCAGGGCTCATTGCTCAGCAACTGGGTGATCATGTGGTATCGCAGGCGGCACAGAATGCCACGCGTCAAGCTGGCAGTTCCCTCAATGGTGCGTCGCTCGGTGCTGACGCTGACTCGGTGACGTCGTCGCGGACGCTGGACAAAGTGACGGTTGGTGTGCAACCGACGGATCTGCTGGCGGTGTGGGGTGCTGGACTGGTGGTGATTATCATCGCGGTGCTACTGGCTTCGCGGCCGATCACCCAGTCTACGCCAAAAGAATTACTAACAGAAGTGGATTAGGGGCGAATGATGACGACTATCAAACGAGCCTGGACGGCTGTGACGCGGCGGCGTCGCAGCCTGACCATTGCCCTGATCATGACGCTGATTTTCACACTGCTGATCGGCACACTGACGGTGCAGCAAACGATGGTACAGCTGAAGCAATCGGTCGAGCGGAACATCCGCGCTGGCTTTAGCATCGCCAGCAAGCAGCCATCGGGCGAGGTGCCGATGGACATCGCGCAGCGGGTGCAGCGCTTGGGCAAGGTCAAAGCGCACAATTTCCAGACAGAGACCACCGCGGGACTGCCGGGCAAGCAATTGGTTGACGTGGCAGGCGGCGGCGTGCAGCTGGACACTGGGATCGCTGGCGAAGCAAAAGTTACGGGCACCACACAGAGCGATCTGCTTGGTGAGTTCACTGGTAAATTTTACCAACTGGAGCAGGGCAATCACTTGACCGAGCGCGATCAAAACGCGGCGCTGGTTCACAAAACGTTTGCCGAGAAAAATGGCATCAAGCCAGGTGACAAGCTGGATATTACTAAAGACGGCCGGCGGGTGACGGTGACTGTCATGGGTATCTTCAGCGGTAAAGGTGAAAAGCCGGCGGTCTTGCAGTCCGACATGGCGGAGAATCATCTCATCACCAACTTGGCTGCGGCGCAGCAGCTGACAGGTAGTCAGCAGCTGACGCGGGCAACATATTTTGCCGAAAATCCGCATCAGCTGAAGTCGTTAACGGACCGCGCTAAAAGCCTACCAAACGTCGATTGGAAAAAATTCAGCCTAACTGACAACAGGGCGGCATTCGCTGGCGTCCTCCAAAACATCGCTGGTATTCAAAATATCTTGACGATTGCCACCATCGGCGCAGCCGCGGCAGGGTTGGCGGTGTTGTCGCTGGTACTGGTGTTCTGGGTGCGCGGTCGCTTGCATGAAATTGGCATCTTGCTGTCCATCGGTACGTCAAAGCGGCAGATTATCGGGCAGTTCTTGGCGGAACTCGCGATCATCGCTACAGTCAGTTCGGTATTCGCACTCGGTATCGGTTCGGTCGCCTCGTCGCAGATTTCTACCGCCCTCACAGCGCAAACCGACCAAAGCCAGCGCGTAGAAAAGACTGTGGTACAAGCCGCGCCAGTAGCGACCTACCTAGAGGCTTTCGCCTTCGGCTACATGGTCGTTCTACTATCAGCCACCGCTGCCACCGCGCCAATTATGCGCCAATCACCAAAGCAAATTTTAGCAAAATTAAGTTAGGAGTTATCATGTCAATACTTACTTTACGCGACATCATCTATTCATACGCCGACGGCACTAGCAATGTGCTCAACGGCATCAATTATCAGTTTGAAAAAGGCAAATTCTACGCCATCGTCGGTAGTTCTGGCGCCGGCAAGTCGACACTGCTGGGACTGCTAGCGGGGCTAGACACACCGACTGGCGGGCAGATTTTGTTCGACGATGAAGACATCGCCGAGCAGGGCTATTCGCACCATCGCAAGCACAATATCTCGCTGGTGTTTCAGAATTATAACCTGATCGATTATCTGACGCCGCTAGAAAACTTGAAATTGGTTAATTCCAAGGCCACCAACGAAACCTTGCACACCATGGGCCTGGACGACGATCACATTCACCGTAACGTCATGAAGCTTTCTGGCGGACAGCAACAGCGTGTGGCGATCGGGCGAGCGCTAGTGTCCTCCGCGCCTATTATCTTGGCGGACGAACCGACCGGTAACCTAGACGAAGCCACTGCCGCCGACATCATCGACATCCTGCGCCGAGCCGCCCACGAAAACGACAAATGTGTCATCGTCGTCACCCACAGCAAACAGCTGGCCAAGCAGGCAGATGTGGTTTTAACGTTGAAGGATAAGAAATTGAAGGGGTAGGGTCAATACGAGACCCTCCTTCTTTCTATAAATAATGTATATTGTATGTAGGTTAGTATAAGAACAACACCCCGAGAATGTCACAGACCGATAAACTGCTTAAAATCCACTTACTCCTACCATTGATTTGGATGGCGATCATTTTTATATTTTCACAGCAGCCAGCCTCAATATCTAGCGGGCAGAGCAGCGTATTTGTAGAGCAACTACATCACATTGTTCCAAGTATCGACCAACAGCTGCTGACTTTCATAATTCGCAAGAGCGCACATATTTTCGCCTATTTCATACTTGGTATATTAATATTCAATGCTCTATGGAGAATAAATTTCAGCAAGCTAACCTCCGGCTGGCCAGCAATATCGTCGGTTATTATTTGCACACTTTATGCCGCTAGCGATGAATTTCATCAGTTATTCGTTAGCGACAGAAGCGGAGAAATACGCGACATCATCATTGATAGTATAGCCGCCAGTATCGGTATCGTGCTTATAAGTTATATTTACAAATATTCAAAAGTGGCCGCTAGGAAACCGTCGTCACACCCACAATAGGCTACTTAGATTTTGATTTGATAGCTTTTTTCATGCAGCTAACGACAGATCTGCGTGTGCGCTGGCGGATGGCGTGGGTGGCAGTAGCTAGCGAATGCAGTGTAACTCGCTGATTCTTTTCGGCAATATGCTTGAGATTTTTTTCGACGATAAACGGGTCTAGTTTGCCATATATAATATCGGTGTCGATGCGTGTTTCGGCTAATTTGCGGCTAGCATTTTGGCTGATAATGCCTGCTAACAGCGTATCGCGAAAGGCGCTAAAATTATCCTGGGTCAGCTGCGTTTCTGAGAAGCCAGCCAGCCCCAACTTAGAGTATAAATCGTAGCCTACCACTACCGCCTTGGGTGTTTTTAGCGCTTGGCGATAGATTTCGCGTAGTAGATTGTCTGGCGTAATCGCGCCGCGCCGCCTAATTGAAATCATTCAGCAGCTCGGTAGCTAGACAATACCCAGCTCTGCTGCTATAATATCAGCAGTCTGGCTCTATCATTCCGTTCGGATCTGAAACAGCTCGTTTACCTCTGGTAGCGGGCTGTTTTTGTGGGTTGCAATTTTTATTTCGCCTTAAGCTTAATTACTGGGAGTAGGCAAGGTGCTACTCTTCTTAACCACATAGACCTTCCACTCAACCGCCTCGCCAGCAACTTCACCTTTTTCCGTCCCCATATATTCATAGTCAAGCTTCTCCAGCGCGCGCCAACTGCGCTCGTTTTGCACGTAAGCCTTGGCTTCTATCAGCTCAAAGTCGCCTTCGGAAAACGCCCAATCGCACGCCGCCTGCTTGGCGTGGCTACCGATGCCGCGCCCCCAGTTTTCTGGATCGCCAATTAGCGTACAAAACGCGCCCGCTTTGACACCGTATTTCGCGCTCAAACTTTTTATTTCGTTAATCTCAATATTGCCGACGATTTTGCCATCTAGCTCAATCATCCAGCTGTAACGGTCGTCATCATCAATCATGTTCTGCAAATGCCGCGTCTCGTCCGCCTCGGTCATGCCAGAAAAATCCGCGCCCAGATACTGCGTAACTTCCGGCCGGCGAATCCACTTGATGGTAATCGGCGCATGCTTAGCATCCGGCCGCACCAGCCGCAAAACCTGCGCGCTGCTATATGATGGTATATCGATATCTCTTGCGTACATATGTCAGTGTTATGTTATCACGAAAAACCCCGAATTATCCACAGCTTACCTCGCAAAATATATCATTGCCCGCATCCGCACATTGCGATATACTAGAAGCATGAGCAAGAAGAAGGTACGAGTAGCCGCGGGAGCGATAGTTATCGTCTTGGCTGGCGGCTTGGCGGCAGCATTTGCCACAGGATATTTATACGCCGGCGTCAAACAGCCGCAAGAAAAAATTTTGAAGCAGCAAATCGTATGTGGTCAAGACGTGATCGACAAATTTAACGCAGTCAAGGGCGAGGATATAGCAAAAGCCACCTCGGAAGTTAGCGCCGAAGTTACAAAGAAACCAAACTACGAGGTCGACCCGACTTGCGTATACATCAAGTTGTTTAGTGAAATCATGTCCTCTAAAAAAGACGAAGCCAAGGCAACCTATCAAAAGCTCGAAGCACTCGTAGCCAACGGACACTACATAAATCCCAACTTACAGAGCATCATGAGTCTGCAAAGTCTAAAAAGTGTAGTCAACACGACTGAGCCGAGAAACTATGGACAGGGTAGGGGCTAAACTGCTTTCGCGCAGCCATTACACAAATAAGCTTTGCGCGCTAGTGCTCGCTGTATTCTGCGCACTACTCGCAAACACGCTGTTTGGCGCGGATGCGCAGGCGGTACGAGGACCATGGAATTACCCAGAGGAGGAGGCTGTACATTTATGCAATACCGGAGGCACAGATGAGTTTCGCGGCGCAATTTGGATAGGCAATCAGCCCGCCTACCATTCCACTAATATCAAAGTTAACGATAGCAATATCGATGCCAACGGTTACACGACCGTCAACCTGCGAGGTAGTGTGTTCACCTGCAGGCAACAGTTGCCGGCAATGGACGTGTGGGCTACAGGTATCAAGATCTCGGGCGCTTGGACGGTAGGCAATCCCGACAAATTATTTCGCGGTGTGACACCAGGTCATATATGGGACTTTTCATCTCAGGGTTCTACAAGCAATAATTTCAAGCTATGGGTGGGCGATGTCCCCGCCGATGGAGTCACACACAAAAAGACTGTTTGGATCCACAGATGCTTTAGTACTAACCCCTATTATACGACCGGCTTATGCTACTGGCAGCAAATATTTTACTGGGTTACGCGAGAAAAGCGCTACGGCTACGATATCGACGGGCAGTCGTATTCCGCTGTCGGCTCAAAGCTGTACAAAAACTATAAAAACTCGCAATCAAGCGGACTCAGCCACGCCGTCGACGAGCCTACTCTGAAATCCGGCGAGCTAGCGCGCTTCACTAGCAATCTAAAAAATATCACGCTAAAAGGCTACAATCCCACACAAGCCGAACTGTGGCTACATGTCAAAAACTCTTATTTCCGCACCTATCAAGACGTCGTGAAATGCGAACGCCAGGATTGGTCTAGCTGCGGCAGCGGCACCCAAACCGTAGTTTGGCGCGGTCCCAAACCGCCCAGCACGCAGTGTTCGGGCGAACAATACCGCAGCACCAAAAGTATTTTCATAAATCATAACCGAACTCACACTTATAGTTACACCGATAACTGCCTGGGCATGAAAGTACCCGAAGACGGCAGTCGAATCGGCTGGTACGTATGCCAAAAAGTATCTTGGTACTGGGACAACACCGCAAATCACAAATGGGATAATTCCGTACCGGCTTGTTTCGTGGTTAAATCCACCTTTAATCTGGTACCGCAAATCGGTAACGGCAGCACCAACTTCGACACAGTCGGGCAGGGCGAATCAGTCGACGCGCCTAGTATAATTCAAAACAACGGCGGTATCGTGCGCAATATTCCGGTGGATTGGGCGACCTACGACTTTCGAGTTCCAAAAGCAGTCATCGACGCGGTCGGCGGCGAAAGTGCTGTCAAATCGATCCTAGATTCGGTGTTCGACAAAACCAGCGGCTCGCTGCATTATGCCGAGGTAGATTATGGCACGATAGTACAAGCCTGCGAATGGATCCAGAAACACCCGGTACTTGGCGGTCGAACCGACGGATGTACAGAGCTGGCGCAAGCGGTTATTTCAGAAATTAACAAGGGTGGCAACCAGGTCAACGACGCAAAATTAAGCACAGACCAAGCCCAGGTCGGTGATCTAGTTTGCCGCACCATGACGATCCGCCATTTCAACTGGGAAACGCGCGATAACAGTAATGCCAGCCGCCGCGTAGCTTATCCAAAATGCTACCGAGTCGCCAAAAAACCGACCGTTCAAATCTGGGGAAATGATGTGCGTGTCGGGTCGAATTCTGGCGTAGTTACGGGGCTGCCAGCCACGCAATACACTAAGTCTTCTATCATCACGATGACCAGCTATGTTACCGCAGGAGGGATGGATTTGTCGTACGGCAGCTGGGGAGAATACGGCATGGCGACGCCAACTCAAGGAGTCATACAATCGTCATCAGCCGGAGGTTTATCTGGCTACGGCACCGGACACGCTGCGCCATCCACCGTAAGTCTAGCCGATCGCCATAAATTATCATTTGCCAACACCGGCAGCTACGGACGCTGGGGGACAATAACCTCGCAGCCGAACATCGGCAACCGATTCACTACAAACGTACAGTCCCACGCCGGCAACTTCGCGCTAGGCGACATCGCTGCCGGCACTTACAATGCGCTCTCGAACACCGTCAAAGTTAGCGGCGAGCTCAGCCCTGGAAAATCCGTCATCATTCGGTCGAATGGGACTGTGATTATCGATGGCGATATCAAATACGCCGACCATGCGCAGAGCAACCCGTCCGAAATCGCGCAGCTGGTCATCGTCGCGAAAAACATCATCATCAAAGACAACGTGTCCCGCGTCGATGCTTGGCTGGTTGCTACGCCCGACAGCGGCAACACTAGGGACGGTATCGTGTCCACTTGTGAAACGAGCGACACGCCGGTGCTCACCGATAAATACACCAACGACCTCAACGCTAACACCTGCAACAACGAGCTACACATCAACGGTCCGGTCCTGGCACGCGAACTACAGCTGCGCCGCACCTTTGGCGCGGAACCGGCAGCGGGCGACACGACCGGCATCGGCTACGGACGCTCCGCCGAAACTATCAACATGCGCGCCGAAGCCTATATATGGGCAGCGAATTACATCGCCAACACGACCGGCAACATCGCGACAGACTACACCATCGAGTTGCCGCCGCGCTACTAAACGCCCAAAACTTGCAAAATCTTTTTGACTGTACGCTCGCGCACAGAGTGGGCGGTAGCTAGCGGATACAGCTCAATCTGGTCGTTTTTACGAGCTAGCGCGGTGAAATTGCGCGGCACCAGCAGCGGGTCGAACCGCCCGTAAATGATAGCGGTCGGAATTTTGGTGCGCGCCAGCAAACGCCCAGCCCGTTGGCTGATTATTCCAGCTCGCAAAGTGCCGCTAAATCCGGCAAAATCCTTCTTGGACAGCTGCGTTTTCGAAAAACCAAGCGCGCCAAGTTTATTGCCCAAATCATAACTCGCAACCACCAGTCCCGGCTGCTTTAACGTCTGGCGGTACAACTTGCGCAACAGTTCGTCTTGCCGCAGCAAATCCCGGCGATTACCAGTTTCGTCGCGGTAAATTGGCGGCGACACTAGCACCGCTTGCCGCACGACTCCGCGGTACATATGCGAAAATTCTGCCGCCACCAGCGCGCCAAACGAATGCCCGACCAAAACAACCGGACCGGTCACACCCGCGCGGATACAAGTCGCCAGCACATGCCGAGCTTGCTCTGAAGCGCTGTACACCGGCTCGTCGCCCGGCTGCTGCGATTGCCCGTGACCCAGCAAATCGACCACGATATAATTACTGTTTTTCGGCAAAAGCGTGATAATCGACCGCCACAATCGACCAGTATCCGCCAGCCCGTGAATAAACACATAAGTTACCGCGAACGGACGGCGCAGCCGTTTATAACGAATCGACAACTGGCAAGGAATCCGCAGCCACCGGTGCAAAATCACATACCGCCAGCCATCGCCATTCGTCATCGCCGACCTTCGTCAAGCTCCCTCAAGCGTTCGACACGGTCTTCGGTGGACGGGTGAGTCGAAAATAGCGCCGCCAAACCGTGCATCGAAAACATATTTGCGAACATCAGGTGCGCCGACGCCTCTTGACTCGGCGAAGCGTCAATTGGCGGCTGCGAAAGCTTCCAATCTTCGAGCTTGCGCAGCGCTCTTGCCAGCGGTTCGCCAGTTCCCAGCACCTCATGGCTATGCTCGTCCGCTAAATACTCGCGGCTGCGCGATACCGCCATCTGAATCAGCATCGCCGCAATTGGCGCTAGTATCACCGCCAGAAGCATCGCAAGCGGATTTGAATTGTCGTCATCCGACGACCCGCCGAAATAAAAGGCAAACTGCGCCAAATAACTGATCGCACCCGCCACCGTTGCCGCCACTGTCGACACCAACATATCGCGATTTTTCACATGTCCGAGTTCGTGCGCCAGCACCGCTTCCAACTCGTCGTCTGTCAAAGTTTCCATAATCCCCGAAGTCACCGCGACCGCCGCATGGCTGGGCGAACGTCCCGTCGCGAAAGCATTGGGAATCGGCGTATCAACATAATACAACTTAGGCATCGGCAGACCGTCGCGCGCCGCCAAACGCTGCACGATGCGCTCGACCTGCGGATAACGGTCGTCGAGCGGTTCCGCCCGCTGCATTTTGAACACAATCGAATCGCTGAAAAAATACATGACAAAATTAGACACCGCGGCAATCCCCAGCGCCATCAGCATACCCGATTGTCCGCCAATTAAATTACCGATTAGCATAAATAGCGCCGTCAGCCCGGCCATTAACACAGTGGTTTTCAATAATTGTTTCATGTTTCTAATTATAACAAATTTACTTAAAGCACTCTTAAAACGCCGCCCGCCGCGCTTGCAAAGCTGGCGCACTCGCCGTATACTTAGCATAAGTGATATTATTTTGAAATAGGGGGCACCTACGAAACGTCACATCAACCGGTTCTGGCATCGTCGCGCGAGCGAAGCGATTCTCGTGATTACAGCGGCTCTGGCTGGCGTATTTGCGTGGTCTTTCATCGCGCCAAGCAGCCAAAATTCCATTTATTACGTGCCGCTGATTCCCGGCGCGCTGGCAGCGGTAGCGTTCGTGGTCGTGCTGGCGTCTTATTTCGCCGCGCCGCCGAACCGCCTAGCGCAATCGGCGATGGTAAATTATTTCTTGTGCCTAGTGGCAGTGATTATACTCGTCGCCAGCAGGGGAATCGACTCACCGTACACCGGACTGCTCGTTTTGCTCGCGCCGTTTGCGAGCGTCTTTGGCGCGGGCGCGTTCATCAGCAGCCTCGCCATGCTAATGTGTTTACTTTTGCAGCAATACGCGATAAATATCGTAACAGTTGGATATTTACTGACAGTTGCCGCCGCGCTGGCGGTAGCGAACGCAGCCGGACTAGCGCTCTGGCTTCGCCCCGCCAACGCCAAAGACCTCACCGCCGAAGACCGCTCGTACCACGAATTAGCCAGCCAACTCGACCAAGCTACTGGAACTTCCGAAGTCGTCATCAATACCATCGGCGAAGGCGTGTTAGCTCTGGACGGCAAAGGCAATATCAAACTAATCAACCCGGCAGCGCAGCAGCTCATCGGCTGGGGCGACCAAGACGCCATCGGACTTAGCTACGAGTCCGTACTTAAACTAGTCAACGACCGGTCCGACCCCATACCAAAAAAAGCCAACCCCGTGGCGCAGGCTCTCGCCAACAATCAGCCCGCCAAAGACGACACGCTCAGCATTCAAACCCAATCCGGCAAATCATTCATAGCCAGCGTGTCAGTCAACCCGGTGGGGGAGCGCGGCGATGGCGTAATCGCCGTCTTTCGCGACATCACCGTCGAACGCTCCGACGAGCGCCAGCGCGCCGAATTTATCAGCACCGCCAGCCACGAAATGCGCACCCCTGTAGCTAGCATTGAAGGCTACCTTGGCTTGGCGCTCAATCCGCAAACCGCCACAATCGACGCCCGCGCCATGAACTACATCACGAAAGCGCACGAATCAGCACAGCATTTGGGCCGTCTGTTTTCCGACCTGCTCGACATCAGCCGAGCCGACGACCATCGCCTAAAAAACGACCCGCACATCGTCAATGTCGTGTCGTTTGTCGGTGATATCGCCGAAGGACTGACGCCGCAAGCGGTCGAAAAAGGGCTGCAAATCATCTACAAACCGAACCAAACCGACACCGAAGATGGCGCTAAGCATATCAATCCAGTTTTTTACGCCAACGTCGATAACGACCATCTGCGCGAAATCACACAAAACCTCATCGAAAACGCCATAAAATACACGCCGAGCGGCACAATCACCGTGGATATCACCGGCGACGACGGACACGTCACCATCAGCGTGGCTGACACCGGCATCGGCATTCCGCGCGAAGACCAGTCGCATTTATTCCAAAAGTTTTACCGCGTCGACAACCGAGATACGCGCGAAATCGGCGGCACCGGGCTGGGATTGTATCTGTGCCGCAAACTCGCCGAAACCATCGGCGGTCGCCTCTGGGTCGAAAGCGAATACAAACAGGGTAGCACTTTTTACCTATCCGTGCCGCGCGTCGACCACGCTACGGCGCAGCGCCTCATGGAGCAATCCGTCAAAACCGCCGCCCCGAAACCCAGCCAGCCGGAAACCAGCGATGCGCCTACAGCTGATTTTTCGCACCCGCTAACCGCCATGCCCGCAAAAGACGCAGAAGCCTCTACCGAAGCTCCCGAACCAGCGCAGCCTGCGCCGACCGAGCCGCAGTACACCAATACGCCGCTGTCGGCAATCGAAGCCAACCCGGAATTATATGCCCAGCAATTGCGCAAACAAATCTCGCTGGCTATCCCGCAGCGAAAACCGCCCAAAGAATAAGCATAGCCACTATAGATTTTTTATGAAAATACAGGTACAATGTAAAATAAGATGACTAAAATATTATTAGTAGAAGACGATAAAAGCTTGCGCGAGATTTATAATGTTCGCCTGCGCGCCGAAGGTTACGATATCGTTACGGCTGGCGACGGCGAAGAGGCGCTTGCGCTCGCTATCAAGGAGCGTCCCGACCTCATAGTTAGCGATGTCATGATGCCGAAAATCAGCGGCTTCGACATGCTCGATATTTTGCGCAGCACCACCGAAACGAAGAATATTCGCGTTATCATGATGACCGCCTTGTCGAGCGAAGAACAGCGGCAGCGCGGCATGGCGCTTGGCGCCGACCGCTATTTAGTGAAGTCCCAAGTCGGCATAGAAGACGTCGTGCGCACCGTCCAAGAAGTCATCAGCGGCAAACCCGAATCTGGACCCGCGCCGCTGGTTTCTTCGGGGTCAGCGTCAGAGCACTCTAGAGCAGACGAGCCGCGACCCCAGTTGTCGCGAGCACCCGTTCCGACCGCCCAAGCCATACCGCAGCGACCTCAGCCTGCAGCTCCGGCAACAACTCTAAGTCCAGCTTCAACTCCGGTTGCTGCGCCGCAACCCGCGCCCGCCGCGCAACCAACCACCGAACCGCCAAGCGCTTCACAGCCCGCGCCAGTTGCGCCAGTTACACCTGCCGCGCCAACTCCGCCCGCACCCGCCACAACTCCAAACCCGGCGCCGCAACCAGTTCAGCCAATAGCCGCGCCGGCACCAGCTGCGGCTCCGACGCCAGCGCCTCAAGCGCCGACACCGACCAGTCCTCCGGCGCCAGCTGCAGCGCCCGCACCATACCTCAAAGAACCGCAGCCTGCTGCGTCGACCACGCTAGAGACGCAAACCTCGACGCTGCCGCAACCAGTGGCGCCATTTTCTACGCCTCGACCGGGGTCGTCTGGGCGCGTTATTCAGCCGCTCAGCACCTTGGACGACGCTCAAGCAACCGATTTCACTGCGCGCATGAGCCAAGAGTTAGCAGACACTCAGCCGCTTAGCGCCACGCCGCCGCCTTTTTCGGCTACCGAAACTCCAGCAAGCCCACCCCTGCAGAACAATTCTAATTTAACCACGCCGCCACAACCAAGCGCGCAGATTCAAACCGCCGTAACGACCACAACCGCACCGACTCCTCCCGCACCTACACCGCAGCCAACCACCGAACCGCCAAGCGCTTCACAGCCCGCGCCAGTTGCGCCAGTTACACCTGCCGCGCCAACTCCGCCCGCACCCGCCACAACTCCAAACCCGGCGCCGCAACCAGTTCAGCCGGTAACTACGCCAGCGCCTCAAGCACAGACATCAACCAATCCTCCGACGCCGGAAGCGCTAGCAGAACAAGACTTAGCGGACTCGCTCGCCGAGCTCCAGTTTGAAGAAACCGCTCGAGCCGAAAACGCGCCAAGCCAAACGCAAGCACCAACTTTACAATAGGGAAGGCGACCGCCTTGAACACCGCACAATCCACCGACGCGCCTGGCGAAACGCCGCGCTTAAATAAATTCCTGGCGCGGCAACTCGGCATTTCGCGCCGCGAGGCTGATATTTTGATAGATAACGAAACAGTGACGATAAACGGAGAAATTGCTCGTCTGGGCGCGCGCGTCACCTCAGATAGCGAAATCCGCGTCGCCGGCAAACTAATTGCGCAAAAACCCGCCAGCTTCCGCTATGTCGTTTTCAACAAGCCCGCCGGCTACGTTTGCTCGCGGCGCGCCCAGGGCGACGCACCGACAATTTATTCTCTACTGCCACCCGAACTTCACGCCCTCAAACCCGTCGGACGTCTCGACAAAGACAGCTCCGGACTTTTAGTGCTAACCAACGACGGCGACTTCGCCTACCGCATGACCCACCCGAAATTCGCCAAAACCAAAGTCTACCGCGTCCGCCTAGACCGCGACCTCGAGCCGCTCCACCAGCAAATGATTAGCGACTTCGGCGTCGAACTGCCCGACGGTCGCAGCCAACTGACCTTGCTGCGCCTAGATGGCGACAACCGCCGCGAATGGCAAGCCACCATGACCGAAGGCCGCAACCGCCAAATCCGCCGCACCTTCGCCGCCCTCGGCTGTACCGTCACCAAGCTCCATCGCACAAACTTCGGAAATTACTCGCTGGGCGATATGAAGCGCGGACAGTGGCGGGAAACGAGCGCCAAATAAGTCTCTCGGCTTAAAATACATTCTATCACCACATCATCGCAAACAACTTCAGGAGCCCCTCTGGCGGTCTGCTACAATAGCTATATGAAACTACGCGACAAACTCCCCAGCGACCGCCCGCGTGAAAAGCTAGCGGCGTATGGTACGGCGCGGCTGACGGACCTCGAACTTTTGATGGCGATTATCGGCAGTGGCAATAAGCAGGCGGATGTTGGCGTGATTGCGCTCAGGGTTTTGAAGGTGCTGCAGGCAAAAGGCGTGGATGTTTCGTATGATGATTTGAAGGCGGTTGGCGGCTTGGGCGCAGCGAAAATCCCGGTGATTTTAGCGAGTTTTGAGCTGGCGCGGCGACATTTAGCAGAACCAGACAGACCAGTCATCGATTCGGCCGAAAAAGCCTACGAAGCTTTGAAAGAATACGCCGGTAAAACCCAAGAGCATTTCGTTATGCTGACATTAGATGGCGCCAACCGTCTCATCAACAAACACCTCATCTCCGTCGGTACGCTCACCGCCAGCCTCGTCCACCCCCGCGAAGTCTTCGCCCCGGCTATCGCCGACCGCGCCGCCTCTATCATCGTGGCGCATAATCATCCGAGCGATACACTTAAACCGTCACAAGCCGACATCGAAGTTACGAAGCGTCTAGAGCAAACAGCAGACATCATCGGCATCAACTTCATCGACCATCTCATCATCACCAAACGCGATTATCGAAGCATCGCAAATATGCTATAATACCCCTTAGGAAACACTGTAAAATTCATACGAAAATAGGGGAGAAAATGACCGAAGACCAACGCCGTAATTTACACGCGCAACTTTGGAAGGTAGCCGATGAATTTTTCGGCAAAATGAATGCCGATGATTATCGTGATTACATGCTCGGGCTCATTTTTTATAAATATCTCTCAGAAAAAATTTCCCTGTATGCCGACGAGTTGCTGCGACCGGACGAGTTAACCTTTGCAGACCTCACGAACCACCCGCAAAAGCGCGATTATTTGGCGGCGGTGAAAAAGGCTACGCTTGATAAGCTGGGCTATTTCTTGCTGCCGGAAGATTTGTTCGACATGGTTGCGAAAAATGCCGCCAATGACGATAAGCTCACCGAAAACCTAGAGCGAATTTTGCACAGTATCGAAAAGTCGACCATGGGCAACGAAAGTGAGGAGGATTTTGGCAATCTTTTTTCTGGTTTGAATTTGCACGATATTAAACTTGGCAAAACCGTCGCTGACCGTAATAAACTTATCGCCAGAGTACTTGGTCATCTCGATAAAATCGATTTCCATCTGGAGGATTCGCAAATTGATATTTTGGGCGATGCCTATGAATATCTAATCGCCAAATTCGCCGCTGGTGCCGGCAAAAAGGCTGGCGAATTTTATACGCCGCAAGAAGTTTCGGAGATTTTGGCGCGCATCGTCACGCACGGCAAAACTCATCTGCGCGATGTTTACGACCCGACCTGCGGTTCGGGTTCGTTACTGCTTCGCGTCAAAAAGCACATCGGTGAGGTCGATAAAATTTACGGTCAGGAACTCAACAATACAACCTACAACTTGGCGCGCATGAACATGATTTTGCACGATGTTCACTATGCCGATTTTGACATCAAGCAAGACGACACGCTCGAGCGACCGCAACATATTGATCAGAGGTTTGAGGCAATAGTTGCCAATCCGCCGTTTGGCATCAAATGGTCGGCTGACCCGATTCACCTCAGTGACGACCGCTTTGCGCCGTACGGTCGTTTGGCGCCGAGCTCCAAGGCAGATTACGCCTTTATCACCCACATGATTCACCAGCTAGACGAAAATGGTACTTTGGCGGTGGTGATGCCGCACGGCGTGCTGTTCCGCGGCGCGGCCGAAGGCGTGATTCGCCGTTTCATCATTGAGCAAAAGAACTACCTCGACACGATCATCGGCTTGCCAGCAAATCTATTTTACGGCACCAGCATCCCGGCGTGTATCTTGGTTTTTAAAAAACGCCGTACGCCGGAAGAAAGCATCCTCTTTATCGACGCCAGCCGCGAATTCACCAAAGGCAAGAATCAAAACTACCTCAGCGCTAAAAATATCGACAAAATCATCGAAACCTACGCCACTCGCGCCGAAATCGACAAATACAGCCACAATGCCACACTAGCCGAAATTGCCGAAAACGACTTCAATCTCAACATCCCACGCTATGTCGACACCTTTGAGCCCGAGCCAGAAATCGACCTTGTCGCAGTCACCGCCGAAATCAAACAAATCGACCAAAAATCCGCCGAAGTCGACGCGAAAATTGCTGAGTTTTGTGAGGAATTAGGGATTGAGGCGCCATGAAAAAACAAAGTAAAAAGGTAGTTTACGTATTTATCGACGCAGCCAATCTGTGGGAGGTGCAAAAGGCAAAAGCGAAAAATCTCGATTTACTAAACTTGAAAAAATATCTAAAAAAGAAGCACCAAGCTACAGAAATAAAGGTATATTACTACGACGCCTACCCAAAGCCAGAAACTCGCGAATACGACGTCAGTGGTAAGCATAAATTCTACGCCTACCTAAAGAAAGGCTTAAAGTTCACGGTCCGCAAAAAGCCGCTTAAACAAATCCAAATTCGCAGCGGAAACGATGTCGCAATTCAAGAAAAGGGTAATATGGACGTAGAATTAACTATTGATGTAGTGAACCAGATTAAGAATTACAATGAAGCCGTGTTATTCTCGGGCGACTCAGACTTTTTAGCACTGGCGAAGTTTGTTCATGGGCACAACAAAAAGCTGTTTGTGTATTCTTCGCGCAATAATATTTCGCACGAGCTTCGTACTGGCGCAGATGGCTATACGGACATTTTGCAGATCGATGATAATAGCATTTGGCGAGGGGAGATCAAACGCCGTGGGCAGTTCGTTTGCTAGAAGTAAAAACAGTCCTCGATTAGGAGGACTGCTCTTGGATGTGATACCCCAACAGTTGGAGAAATATCAACCACTGGATAGCTTCATTGTAGCAAAAATTACACGAAAAATCAATAAGCAGGGCAGCATATTAGAGGAAGGTGTAATATGAATAATGAAGTAAAAAACGTGCCTAGTTTGCGATTTCCGGGGTTTACAGATGAATGGAAGACCGTGAAGCTTGGCGATATTGCCAAATTCTCGAAAGGCGCTGGCATACCGAAAGCTGATATTAACCAGGATGGTGATCGTGAAGCTATACGGTACGGAGAGCTGTATACTACTTACGGCGAAGTAGTCACAAACGTTCACTCAAAGGTTGTTTCAAAACCGAGCGATATACTTAGCGACGCCAATGATGTGCTTATACCATCGTCCGGCGAGACCGCAATTGATATTTCAACAGCGACATACGTCGGAAAAAGTGGTGTAGCAATAGGTGGTGACTTGAATATTGTCAAAACAGATGAAAATGGAAAATTTTTATCGTATTATTTTAACCACAAGAAAAGGATTGATATTGCCAAGCTTGCGCAGGGTGTGTCCGTTGTGCATTTGTACGGATCTGACCTGAAGACACTCAAGGTCAATCTTCCTAGCGAGGAAGAACAAGAAAAAATCGCTGATTTTTTTACGGCGGTGGATGAGCGAATTGAATTAGCTAGCCTCAAAGTCGAAAAACTCGAAACCTACAAACGCGGCCTCACCCAAAAAATCTTCACCCGCACCCTCCGCTTCAAGCGTGATGACGGCAGTGACTTTCCAGAGTGGAAAGGGCTTCGTTTAGGCGATTTTCTTTCTATTCCAAAAAATACGAGACCAGAAAAAGTGGATAGAAATAAAATAATATCCGTTAAGCTACACCTGAAAGGTGTAGTAAAGAACGATAATATCGATACTATAACACTAGGAGCTAATTATTTTACAAGATACTCTGGTCAATTTATTTGTGGAAAGCAGAATATTTTCAACGGTGCCTTGGGAATAATACCTAGTGAGCTTAATGGGTACGTGTTATCTACGGATATTCCATCCCTAGACATTAATTCAAAGGTTGTTGACACAAACTTCTTTTCTATAATAACCGGACGCAAGTCATTTTATAAGCCATTAGAAAAGTTAGCAATCGGGTCTGGCAGTAAGCGTATTCATGAAAAAGAATTATTAAAAGTTAATGTGGTACTGCCAAGCCTGGGCGAGCAACAAAAAATTGCCACTTTCCTCTCGCAAATCGACGAAAAAATCACCCTCGAAACCGGGAAGCTAGAAGAGCTAAAAAAGTTCAAAAAAGCACTATTGCAAAGGATGTTTGTGTAGAATGAACGACACGATTAGAGTAGATGTTGATAATCAGCCTTTTTTCATCAGCGGAAATATTTTCAGGAGTCTTTTTGAAAACTCGCACGTATACTATAAAAAAGAATATATTAAAGCAATTGAGGATAAGGTAATAAAACTCAAGATACTGCAGAAGCTGGCAAGAGAAGCTCACATTCCTTATTCATTGTTCTTTGCAACTGAAAGTGTGGTTGAGTTTCAACTTCAGAGAAACGAGCGAAACTTATTCAAAGGGGTTGATAACGGTTTAATATCAATATCCGGCAGAGGCTCTATTGAAGTTAGAGATATCAATTTGATTATTAAAGACATACGGCAAAGACAACAAATATTAAGGAAGAACTATCCAAATGAGGTGAAAAATAAAATTGTAGGATCTCTTCGAAATGATAGGGGTGATATTGAAAGTAGGGCTGTAAAAATATCATCGCTGCTCGGTTTAGATATTAACCATCTTCGTACATTAAGAACAAAAGAGCTTGCTTATGAGTATCTCGTATCACTACTTGAGGAAAATAATATTCTTGTGTCTAGGTGCAGGCGGGGCTACATGCCGCAGAGCATTAACAGGAGCGCTAAGTTTAGTGGAGTTGTTGTTAAAGACAAGAAATTCCCACATATTTTCCTATATACCAGTGATGAATCTCACGTTGGTGACCCCTCGGGCAGAAGAATATTTACATTGCTGCTACTTGTAGTTTGCGCAGCTAAAATGAAATTTACGCCAGTCACTTATGATTCTAAATCGAAAGAGCTGATCGAAGCGGAAGAATATTGTATTGTAGAGGAGATCATGATGCCAAGAGGTGAGTTTACGGGGTTGGCGGTTAGTTCTACCGATGAAGTTGTTGATATAGCCACCGAGTGCAAAATTACCCCAAGAGCTACTTTGATGAGGTTGAGGCGGCTTGGTTGTATAACAGAAACAGATTTCATTGGTATCTACCAAGAACTGGATGATAAATATATAAGAGATAGCAAAAACGATAAGCATCCGTATACGGCAAAGCCCACAACGCAAGTATTGACATACTGCGGAAGAGAATTTACAAAACGAACATTTGAGTTGATGGATGGTGGTGTGCTGACTGTTGGAGATGTAACGCGGATATTACTTTTCAACAAGAAGCCAAAAAGCTTCTTGGATGACTTAAGAGAGGTGTTGTAGATGAATTATTTAGATGAGATGTATATTATAGACACCGTTGTAGCTGCAACCCTGACAGTTGATATTATAGAATCTTCGTTTTTTGATAAATACTGCTTTGTTCCTGAGGAGATTCGTTACGAACTTAGGAATAATCCACTCTACTCAAAGCTTCAAAATAACGAGATAAAAACTGACATCAATATACTTTCTCAGCTGAAGAATGTTTTTTCTGCTATGGATAATAACTCGCGACTTGTAGATCTATACCAAAATATGGGTAACGGCGATGCTTTGATTTTAGCAACTGTATTGGCAAAACGAACTGAAGAGCTTGGGAAGCTGTTTCCTGATAAATGGACTGTCGTTACTGAAGACAAAGGGTTGCGTGAGGCGGCAAGAAAGCATGACATTGAATGTATCAACAGAGATGATTTTTTAGAGATAGTGTGTAGAAATATGAATGGCGACGGATAAATATTTATGTGTGAAAAACACCAAAACCTACCAGTTTTCACACCAAACGTAAGATTATCTGACCGCGCATTCATGAGAAATAAGGGGCAGATTAGCCGCCCCTTATCATCATGCCCCCAACTATAAATATCGGTACTTAAACTCTACCACCGGGTCGTTTTGCCATTTCCAGTAGTATAATTTATCGCCGCCGAATGTTGTTTCTTGGCTGTCAACTGTAGGAATGTCGCCGAACGGATAGGACAGGGTTGGTGTTTCAATTTCTCTTGAAATTGTGTCTATATCCTTGAATATAACGTGCAGCCTGAGTGGCGCAGCATTTTTCACGAAAAAGCTTGGAAGCGGAGCAAAAGCCTTAAAGCCATAGGTTCTGCCGCTTGCATCCTCGGGGTCTTTCTCGATAATCTGACTACACTGGATTTTTACAACCAGGTTGCCAGCCGGAAGCTTGACCATGGCGACACGCATTCCCTTTAGGATGTTTCTTAGCGCTTTTTTATCACAAAGCAGCTCCTCTGAAGTTCCCAGGTGTCTCAAGTATGGTATGTACTTCTCGAATCCGTTTCGAATCTGGGAGACGCTAAAGATACGATCCTTGTACTCATCGGGTCCGGCAGATATTACCGAAACAGACGCGCTGAAATTTTCCGTTGCGAACGGCAGCGGTATCTCGACCCACCTTTCTTCGGGATTCTCGATCCATAACAGGGTAGATAGCTCCGCCGTGTCGTAAGAGTTTTTGTCGAAGCCGTCAGCGAATGCGGTTGGCTCAATAATTATTGTGGTATGTTTCTGTGAGATGTTTAAGTCGCTCACGGACACGACTGAAGACTTTTTGTCCATAATCTTATACCTCCTTTGGGTAATATAGTCTATCCCCTCGCTTGACCTTCGTTTACACATTGATTATTATGAGAAAGTTAAAATATCTTAGTGGCAACTAAACATTTTAACGAAGGGCGCCCTTTCGGGGCGTCTTTCTCGCTTATATTGTAGGGCAGCGCATGGGTGATGTCAAGTATTTTTCAAGAAAATGAATAGTATTATTTATATCATAGCAAAAATTATCAAAAATTATTGCGCTTAAGCTTGATCACTGATACAATAAATAGTACAAGGGCATATAAATATTTGACATTTATTAATATAAGTGCTATATATATATCAAAGAAAGGGTTAAAGATGAGTATCACAAGCACAGTCGCACGAAATCTTGAGAATCTAAGGAATAGTAAGGATTTGACGCAAGATGCGGTTGCTGGACAACTAGGCGTCAGTAGGGCGACCTATATAAATATGGAGTCTGGAAAATCCAAACCAAATATCGAGCAGCTGGCAAATCTGGCTAAAATTTATGATGTCTCAATTTCTGAGCTAATTGATACGCCCCGAAATAATGAAAAGTTTGAACAGCTATATTTATATGTTCTTAGCCATTTTAAGGGTGGGATTCCTAAAACTAAGTTAGCTAAGATTCTGTATCTAGCTGATTTTAGCTGGTATTATGACACGCTGGAATCTATGACCGGTATGAGGTATGTACGTAGGCAGTACGGACCAGTTGCAGACACTTTCTTTGAGCTAACAGAGTCCCTTTATGACAGTGGAAAAATCAACATAGAAGTACTTGATCGCGGTGCGTTTATGATTAGCCGAAGCGCATCAACAAAACCGCAAGAAGATCTACTGTCGGCTGACGAGAAAAAGCGCGTTGATGAAATTTGTAAAACTTGGGAGAACGCTAGAACTGAGGAAATAGTCAATTTCACCCACGCGCAGCGACCTTGGCAGGCTTGTACTGATGGTGAATACATTCCATATAGTCTAATTACTCAGGAAGATCCGCAACATGTTTACAAACCGTATACCAACTAGCAATGTTTTGATAGGTGTTGAGTATACGGATTATGCTCGTAGACATTTTCTAAAAGGTTTCCAGAAAAAGCACAGGGGTAAGCAGTGGGAGGTAACTGAAGAGTCTATTTTTCAAGACCTTGCGCGTATTTCGTTTGTCGAAAATACTTTGCAGCACACCCAGCAAGTGGATGAGTTATGGCATGTCGATGGTCAATGGATTTTTAAGTATGACTTTAGGGTCGCTCAGACAAAGGTCGCAGCCAAAGATGCGGGTAATAGATGTGTAGTGTACTATTCTGCCACAAAACGACAGATGAAAATATTGCTAATTTACAGCAAGAACGATTTACCCAAAAATTGTAGCGAGACCCAGTATATCAAGTCGATTCTTGAGCGTGAATTTGATGAAATTTGGGGAAATTTCACATGATTTTATATAATCTTAACAGATTAGCGGCGCGTGAAAAACACCAAAAATCTACTAATTTTCACAAAAACAATAAAGAAAGGCAATCATGACAATCCAATCCGAAGCGCAACTTGAAGAATCTTTGATGCAGCAGCTGGCTGGTCAGGGTTATGAGCGGGTGGTGATTAAAGACGAGGCGGATTTGGCTAGCAACCTCAAGGCTCAGCTGGAAAAGCATAATGACACGATCTACTCTGAGGCTGAGTTCAAGCAGATTTTGAATCACCTGGCAAAGGGCAATGTTTTTGACAAGGCTAAAACTTTGCGCGATAAATTTGCCCTGCGGCGTGATGACGGTTCGTCGCATTTGGTTGAGTTCTTGCAGATGAACAAATGGTGTCAGAATCAGTTTCAGGTGGCGAATCAGATTAGCAATGAGGGCGATTACTTAAATCGCTATGATGTGACCATTCTCATCAATGGTTTGCCGCTGGTGCAGATCGAGCTCAAGCGCGCTGGGATTGAGCTAAAAGAAGCCTTTAACCAAGTCAATCGTTATCGCCGGCATTCGTATAGTGCCAATTACGGTCTGTTTGATTTTGTGCAGATTTTCGTGATTTCTAACGGCGTGAATACCAAATATTACGCCAACACAGTGGGTTATGGCAACACCAAAAAGGCGTCGTTTAAGTTCACTAGTTTTTGGGCGGATAGAGCCAACCAGAAAATCACGCGCCTGGAGCAGTTTGCCAATGTTTTCCTGGAGCGCTGTCATATAGCTAAGATGATTTCGAAATACACGGTGCTGACGACCAACAAAACACTGCTGGTGCTCAGGCCGTATCAATTTTATGCGGTCGAGGCGATTGTCGATAAGGTCGAAAACAGCGTACATGGCGGCTATATTTGGCACACGACTGGTAGTGGCAAAACGCTGACTTCATTTAAGGCTAGCCAGCTGCTGATTAATAATCCCAATGTCGAAAAAGTGGTTTTTGTGGTTGACCGCAAAGACCTCGACAACCAGACGATTCGTGAATTTAACAGCTTCAAAGAGGGTAGCGTTGATACAACGACCAATACGGCGAATCTGGTGAAGCAATTTAACGACCCAAATACCAAGCTGATCGTCACGACTATTCAAAAGCTAAATACGGCGATTAGTCGCGAACGACATGCGCTAAAAATGGAGGCGCACCGCGACAAGAAAATAGTGTTCATTTTCGACGAGTGCCACCGCAGTCAGTTTGGCGAGACGCATAAGCGAATTACGGAGTACTTCAATAATTACCAAATGTTTGGCTTTACTGGTACGCCGATTTTTGCGGAAAATGCCAGCGGTAACGACCTAGGTAAGCGCACCACCAAAGATTTGTTCGGTGATCGCCTGCATGAATACACGATTGTCGATGCGATCAATGATGAAAATGTGCTGAAGTTTTCGGTCGAATACTATAGCGGCGTGAAATACAATGGTCGTGACTTGGAAGACGAAAAGGTCGAGGGCATCGATGTGCGCGAAGTATTTGTGTCGGACGATTGGGTGGCGCAGAACGTTGATTTCATCATCGAAAATCACGACCGCAAAACTAAATCGCGCGAATTTACGGCAATGTTTGCAGTGTCGAGTGTTGAGGTGCTGGCAAAATACTACGAAGAGTTCAAAAAGCAAAAAGAAGCCGGCAAGCACAACTTGCGGGTGGCGACGATTTTTAGCTACACGGCTAACGAAGAAGATAAAGATGCCGATGGAATTTTAGACGAAGACGCCATGCCGGATGATGGCAAAGTCAATATGCACTCGCGCGATATGTTGGAGAGTTTTATTGGCGATTATAATCAAATGTTTGGCGTGAATTATACGACCAAAGATTCGACCAGTTTTTATGACTACTATCGCAACATCGCCGACCGGGTGAAGGCGCGCGAAATTGACATTTTGCTGGTGGTAAATATGTTTTTGACTGGGTTTGATAGCAAGACGCTAAATACTTTGTATGTCGATAAAAATCTGAAGTATCACGGGCTGATCCAGGCGTATTCGCGGACAAATCGAATTTTGAACGAGACTAAGTCGCATGGCAACATCGTGGCATTTCGAAACTTACGCAAAAACACCAACGAAGCGCTCAGGCTGTTTGCTGATAAGGATGCTAATGAGCAGGTGTTTATGCGACCGTATCTGGAATATACTGAGGAGTTTAATAAGCAGCTGGGTGTGCTTCGAGGTATTGCCGCCAGTCCCGATGCGGTCGATAGCCTGATCGCCGAGGAGCATAAAGAAGAGTTTGTAAAAGCGTTTCGCGAGCTCTTGAAGCTGAAGAATATTTTGGTGTCGTTTACTGAGTTTCGTTTTGACGATCTGGAGATTGGCGACCAGGAATTTGAAGAGTTTAAGAGTAAATATCTGGATATTTATGAGTCGGTGGCGACTGAGCCCGGCGAGAAGGTGTCGATACTCGCCGACCTCGACTTTGAGTTGGAACTGGTGAAGCGCGATGAGGTGAATGTTGGGTTTATTTTGCGACTAATCGCGCAAATGGTCGGCGCTAGCGATAGTAAGCAAAACGAGATCAAGAAATCGATTGACCAGCTGATGAACGGCGAAGTTGAGCTGCGCAGCAAGCGCGAACTGATCGAACGCTTCCTGAAAAACAATCTGCCAAAAATCGAACAATCCGATGATGTCGAGCGAGAGTTCTATGAATTCTTGGACACCGAGCGCCAAGCCGAGTTTGATAAACTGTGCCAAGAAAATGACATTGATAAAACTAAAGCTGAGCGCATAGTCGCGCGCTACCTGGCGAGCGGACACCAGCCACGTGACCACGAACTGAGCATGCTACTGAACGTTCAGCCAAAACTACTGGAACGCGAAAGCATTTTGACAAAACTGCGCAGCAGCTTGAAGAAGTTTTTTGGTACTTTTGTGGACGGGGTGTAGGTTGCCAACAAATTGTAGTATTTACCTACGAAGGTACACTAGAGGTTACGCTCTAATTTAAGAGGTCGCCCGCAGCCGCACTCGCCAAATCAACCACTCTCTAGTATAATAGTTACCATATATGCCAAACAAACTTCCGACTGTTGCAATTATCGGGCGGGCGAACGCCGGTAAAAGTTCGCTGTTTAATCGCATTTTACGCTCGCAGCAGGCGATTGTGGCGCGCGAGGCGGGCACGACGCGCGATAACGTCATCGGCAAAGCCCGCCACGGGCAGCACAATTTCTGGCTGGTCGATACCGCCGGTCTAAAAACCGCCGAAGACGAATTCGAAGCCACCATCCAAGAGCAAATCGCCGAAGCCGCCGACGCCGCCGACGTCATTCTCGTCGCCGCCGACAGCACCGAATACCCCAGCGACGAAGACCGCCGCCTCGCCAAAACCGCCCTAAAAAGCCGCAAACCCGTCATTCTATTACTCAATAAAACCGACCTGCGCGGCAGCCTGCCAAACGACGAATTCCGCCGCCTAGGCATCAAAACCATCATTCGCACCAGCGCCGAACACAACACCGGCATCACCGAATTACTCGACGCCGTCTGCGCCGAGATTCCAGCCGTCCATGACAAGCCCGCCAGCGACGTCGTGAAAGTCGCGCTAATCGGCCGCCCGAACGTCGGCAAATCCAGCTTATTTAACACGCTAGCGGGCAAGCAGCAAGCCATCGTCGCGAATATCGCCGGCACCACGCGCGACCTCGGGCGCGTCACGCTCGGATACCACGGCAAAAAAATCGAGCTAATCGACACCGCCGGCATTCGCCGCCAGGGCAAGCAAGAGGTCGGCATCGAAAAATTCAGCGTCCTGCGCAGCCTGCAAGCCATCGAAGAAGCCGACGTCTGCTTTTTGCTGATGGATGTCAACGAACTCAACACCCAGCTCGACCAACGCCTAGCCGGACTAATCAACGACGCCGGCAAAGGCTTAGTACTCGTCGTCAGCAAATGGGACTCCGCCATCGGCAAAGACGCCTATACGCGCGACGCTTTAGCGCCGAAAATCGCCGGCACATTCGACTTCGTGCCGTGGGCGCCGCTAATTTTCACGAGCAGCACGACAGGGCAGAACGTCACGAAATTATTCGACCTCGCGCTCGACATTCACGCCCGCCGCCAGCAATCCACCAAAACCCGCGTCCTCAACGACATGCTGCAGCGCGCCATTCAAGCCCATCCGCCCGCCGGACTCAAAAACTCGCACCCCAAACTCCGCTACATCGTTCACACCGACACCAATCCGCCGTGGTTCGTCATCTACGGCAGCAATCTGAAATTCGTCCACTGGAGCTACAAGCGCCACCTAGAGCGCCAGCTGCGCGACACTTACAATTATACCGGCACGCCCATCAAGCTCAGTTTTCGCGACGAAAAACAAATCAAATCCAACCGTGAGCGCGCCGCCAAAGGGCTAGAGCCAGTCACCAAAGCCTACAAACAGGCAAAAGAAAACGAAAAACGCTCCGAAAAAGGGAAGTAATTCCAATCTCGCCAGCCGCTCTATTTAGCAAAATCTCGAAACTAATCGCGCGACAACCGCAACTCTAACTCTTTACGTTCGCGCGCTAGCGTGCGGTAGCGTTTGAGGGCGCGCATCAAATCATTGCACTGCTGCGCGTCGAAATCAAACACTTTAAGCAATGCGTCATCGATTTCTTTCGCCGCTTTTTGCACATCTTTCAAACCCGCCAAACCCGGCACCGAATCCAGATACGCGCTGCGGATTTTCGCCGTCTTTTTTTCGTATAATTCCAGCTTTTTGGTCGGACTTTTTTGCGCCGCCGCGTTCAATCTGCCGAGCGCTTTTTCGTATTCTTGCCGCGCCGCCAGCACCTCAATCAAATCAATCCCGAGCCCGAACAGCCGCGCCACCAAACCGTCGTGCAGCTGCTCGGTCGCGAAAATCTCGGTGTTAATCTGCGCCAAACGCCAGCGGCTAGACCGCACCAATTTGCGCGTCTGGCGAAATTCGCGCAGCCCCTGAAACATTCGGAACAGCAAATTAGCATTTCGGTCCACCGCGGCAATTTTTTGCTCGCGCGCCACCGTGCGGTACAGTTCGTAATTGATGAACGTATCAATATCGCGCGCCACCATCGAATCGCTGCGGTCGATAAACGCCCGCGCCGTCCGGTGCGCCCGCTTGCGCCGTTTAGCATCGTACAGACCATCAACCAGCGCCTGGCGCTCGCACTCCGTTCGAATTTCCAGCAGCACCTGCGTCAACTGGTCGACGCTCGGCTGGTCGGGCAGCAGCAGCACGCGCGCTAACATTTTGTCGAGCTTGCCGCCGTGAACCGCAGCCTCGATACGCCGCACGCGCGAAGTATAACGTTCGCGCCACGCCGTATAAAAATCAAGCGCCGCCGCCTCGGGCGTATTCAGCCGCCTGCTAATCCGGCGCAAGGGCCGGGTGTAATTCGCATACGCCTGGCGCGCCTGCGCCCGAAACAACAGCGGACGCTCTTCGGCTCGCTTTTCTAATTCCCGCAGTTGCACTGCATACGCTTGCTTAAAATCAACCATGCGCTACCCGCACCTTTCTGAATGAATATTCCACTGTATTTTGCCAAGTTTTTCCGACCGCATTGTAGCGCCGAACCGCGCCATCAATCGCCAAAACGCGCACCAACGCCGGACTATACGCCACCTGGCGGCTATAATACCGCAAATCTTCCACCGTCCAACAGCGCCTGGCTGGATAGCGCCGCTTGATGAAGGCAGCCGCCTGGCGGTAAAAATAAGTCGAATCAGCGTAGGGCGGCAAATACTTATCGACCGTCAAACCCATGCCTTTTAGCGTGCGCTGTGTGTCCGCTAGCGTCGGCGCTGCGTCAGGCGGCGCTACTAGCAGCGCGTACAGCTCCTTGCCGCTACGAAACAGGGTTGCGTACGAACCGGCGCCAGTCTGGACGTCGTCGCACAAAAATTCGTCAATCGGCAAATCAACATGAAATTTTTCCGCCATAATCTCTTTGCACTCCTGGCGGCGAAATTGGTCGTACTCAAAATCATGTTGGGTCATACTATCCATTATACTACTTTCGTGACTAAAAGTCAATGTTGTAGTGATATACTTTACGTTAATCACGAAAAGCTGTTATAATCGCGTTTATCTATCGAAAATACCAAAAATCCCCAGTAAAAGCTCTGGGTACAACCGCCGCCAAAAAAGCAAAATCAGCCGCCAAACAGCATCAGCTGCGATTCCAGGACGTCACGCGTGATTTCCTCGGCGCGCTCGCCAATCAGCACGATTTTTAACGGCTGACCAGCGCGGCAAGCGCCAATTTGCCAATGCGTCGGCGTAGCTTCGACATGGCGGCGCACCCCTTGGCTATCGACAAACGCGCCCTTGAGCCGGCGCAAACCATACGCCCGAACCAGCTCTGGCCACAGCGCCTCGTACGCACTACCATCCGCCGCCAGCTGCGAGGTGTCAATCACGCTATAAGTCGGATTATCCGGCATCGCCAGCTCGCCGTCGTATTCGTCAAAAAAGCTCAATAGCCCCGACGGCATCGGCATATTATTCGCGTCAAATTCGCCGTGCGGCGCGCTGATAACGCGCGCGTAGGGCAGGGCAGCCAACTTTTCACGGTATTCCGCCAGCTCGCTACCCGCCAACAAATCCTCTTTCGTCACCAGCACCGTGTCGGCGGCTTGCATTTCTAGTTTTTGGGCGGCGCTGATTTCGCCCAGAATTTCGCGCGCCTCGACCACATAAAAACTATGCGCCAATTCGTAGCGCTTAAACACGCCGGCGTTCACCAGACGTTCAACCAAATTCATGGTGCGCGCCACGCCCGTCGCTTCGATAAAAACCGGGGCGGGCGAGGAGCGGCTAAAATCATACAGCATCCGCGTCAACGCATGCGCCGAAGAGCAGCAAACGCAGTCGCCCGCCAGCGTCGTAACGATATCCGCCAAACCCTCCAGGCGGTAACCGTCGATATTTTCGTTGGCGTACTCGTTTTCAATCACGCGCGCGCCCTTAAAGCCACTTTGTTGCAATAAGAATTCCAAAACGCTCGTTTTTCCGCGCCCAGCGAACCATTCATCAAATACAGCGGCAATTTATCATCGACCGCCCGCTCGTCGTCAAACGCCGCATTGACGCTAAATTCTAAATCATTATCGCGTTTTGCCATAACTAAATTATACCTCGCCCGCCCGAAAATGTTATAATCGCCTCATGAAACTAATCGTTGGACTAGGCAATCCCGAACCGCGCTACAGCGGTACGCGGCATAATGTCGGCTGGCAAATACTCGACCAGCTAGCGGCAGAGCAGGGAGCAGTATTTACTGCGCGGTCGAAATTCAAGGCTCTCGCCGCCGAGTATTCGAACGCCGGCGAAAAAGTTTTGCTACTCAAACCAACGACCTATTACAACCTGAGCGGCGAATCCGTCCGCGCCGCCGTTGATTTTTACAAAATCGCGCCCGACGACGTGCTGGTTGTTCACGACGATTTCGCCATCACGTTTGGCACTCTGCGCGTTCGCAGCCAAGGCGGCGACGCCGGCAATAACGGCATCAAATCGGTCAATTCGCACCTCGGCGCGCGCTATTGGCGGCTGCGCGTCGGTATTTTGTCGAAACTACGCGCTCAAATTCATGATATCGCGTTTGTGCTGGGGCCGTTTTCCGCCGAAGAACAAGCAGTTTTGCAGAATAAAGTCTACCCGGCGGCAACGAAAATTATCGACGATTTCCTAGCTGGCACGCTAGAAAACACCAGCGTCACGCCCGGCTAATCCACATCTTGCCATTTTTTGGCAATACCGTCCTCCTGGTAGTATTCGTGGCACCGCCATTCATCCAAAAAATCCGCATCGTCGTTTAGCTTTTCGATTTCTGGAAAAAGACGGCTGAGCAGCATAGAATCCGGGTAGGCTTTTCGGTCAACAAGCGGCGTTTTTGCAACTTTTCGCAAATAAGCATTCAAAAAGTTAAACCGTTTAGTGCAGATATAGCCGGGTTTCGAACAATGCAGCCGAAAATCATGCAATGTCCGAATCGGCTGCGGCTCGTCCTGATAAGCCTCGAATTTATACATCAGCCAGATTAACGGTGTCGCAAACGTCATTGCATCGGATAATTTGGCTTGTGCTTTTTCCAGTTCTGTCAATTGCTGCTGCGTTTCGGTCGTAGCAGCTCCAGCTAACTTTTGCTTCGCTAGCCTACGCTTCGTATTTTGTATCGCTTCGGCGCGTTTTTTATAATCGCCATATTGTTGCAATAACTTATCAACCTCTTGCCTCGTGGTCATAACCCCAACTCCTGTCGAAATACATCGTTATTTAATTCATAAGCCCGCTCGCCGATAACTACCAGTTTAGTTAAATCAGCCGAGCCCGCCTCGAAACGAATTTGGCGCGGCGTCGCTTCGACATGCCAAGTTTTGGCGCCATCGCAAACACCACCTTTCAGGCGCCACAGTCCGTAAGCTCGCTGTAGTTCTAACCAAGCCGCCTCTAGCTTATCCGGCGTTATCGCCAGCTCGCTCGTCTCAATCACGCTATAGGTAGCGCTTTCGTCCGCCAGTATATCGCCATCAAACAACGCGAAGTAGGCGAGGGCGCGCGATTCCTGACCCAATTCCTTTACGTCAAACTCGCCGCGATTCATCGCAATCACGCGGCTTAACCCTTGGTGTTTCAACGAACCTAAGAAATTGCGCGCCGCTTCCGACGCCAGCATATCAACCTTGCTCACCAGTACTAGGTCGGCAGCCCGAGTTTCACGCAACGTTGTTGCATTAAGCTCATCGCGCTGCGTCTCTAACGCGTCTAGCACATAAAGCGATTGGCATAAATCATAAACTTCAAGCACATCCGCCACCACCAATTGTTCGATAACTTTGAGAGTGTTTGCGACGCCGGTTGACTCGATAATTACCGGCAAATCGCTTTTTTCGGCAAACTCATGCAGCAAATCAGCCAATTCGTCGCCGCTATTGCAACAAATACACGAGCCGGCGATAGTCGCCACCTCCTCGACCTGCCGCGAAAGTAGCGCCGAATCAACGCTTTCCGCGGCGAACTCATTTTCAATCACTCGCGCCCCGGCAAAAGCCGGCTGCTTCAACAAGTATTGCAACAATGTTGTTTTACCCGCGCCCAAAGCGCCGTTTACTAAATAGAGCGGTATTTTACGCTTCACCCTAAGCTCCTTTCGTATATAAACACCGAATTTATGACCTCGTCGGCCGGATGATATTCCTCCAAAACCCGCACGCCGCGCATATCTCGCGCCACAAAAGCCGGATATAACAAACCTCTCGACCCCCGAGCGCTGCGCAGCAACAACCGACCACCAGCCCGCAAGCTCGGCAAAACATTATCGATAATCTGCTGCTTATCTTCGACCGTCTCGCCAGCGAGTCCAGCCACGTAAATAACGTCATAGGCTAGATTCGCCAAATCAACCGACCGCCCATCAGCCAAGACACACGTGCACGACCAGTCAAGCGCCAAAGCAAACTGCCTAGCTAGCTCAATCGCCACCGGGCACACATCGACATGCGTCACCTGAGCACCCATGCTTTTATATAGCCACCAAGCCGTCAGCGGCAGCGGTCCGCTACCGATAATCGCCACTTTTGACGCCCTATCAAGCCGCAAGCCTGATTTTTCAATCAAGCGCACCTCGCGCGCCGTCAACTCTCGATAATTACTTTGGTAGGGGAATTTCTCCACTGCCGCAAGCGGGTCGTCCGCCTGAATAATCTTCTGCGCCCAAAAGCACTCGAGTCGCCCCTCGGCTTCCGAGCAGCGGCAGCGCACCGCCCTGTGCAGCGCACCATCGTCCGGCTGCCACTGCGGATTTTTTATAACCGCAGCGACCAGCTCCGAAAAAGCTTGGTTCACCTCTGGACAAGGCGCTAGCTGCGGCAGATTCATTACTTTTTCAATAACTGTATCCATAGCTAGCCAGTATGCGCCACTGCCCAATTTATTACAAATTTGTAGTATTAAGCGTTATAATTGCTACATGGACCAGCTCGAAAAAATCTTTGCCAAAGCCAATCTGCGGCTCACTAAGCCGCGCCGCACCGTCTTTCAGTTGCTACAAAAAGTCAACGCACCGATAACCACCGGCGGAATTATCCAGCAGTGCCCGCAAGTAGACCGCACTACAATCTACCGCGTGCTAGAAACCTTCCAAAAATTAGGCGTCATCACAATCGTACACGTCGGCTGGAAAAATTATTACGAATTAGCCGACCCCTTCATACCGCATCATCACCACCTGTATTGCCAAAAATGCTACAATGCAGTGCCATTAGAAGACCCCGGAATCGAACAATTTATCCAGCACATCGCCCGTAAATACAACTTTGTTGCAATAGACCACCATTTCGAGCTCGAAGGTATCTGCCGCGACTGCCAAAAACCCAGTCAACAAAAAAGCGCCAGGTAAGGGTGGGCATCACCTGGCGCCATTCTGCCCCTCGTCCCACCCATCTAGGGTAAACGTGATCCACCTCACAAAAACCGTGCGATCCGCTGGACAAAGGGGTTAGTAAACGCATAAAGCTGTCTAACGGCAACTGTAGTGGAGGGTAAAGTACTGACAGCTGCACTTTATGCGCTACCTAACTTTTTTTGGATTTATCTATCGACAAATCCTGTTAGAATAGGGGGTATAAGGTGCTTGATTTCTCCCGATGGATCAATCAATCACTTTCAAATATAGCACACCTTTGACAAGATGTCAATACTTTTTACCAGAAATTTATATGAAAATCAATAAAACCTCTCCAGATGACAATAATTACCTCCAGGGGTTATGTTATATTGACAATAAACCACGAGCATTATACTATATAGGAACTCTACCAACTGAGCGCCAACTAACCCTGGCAATCGTCGGCACGCGCAAGCCCACGCGCTACGGCACCGAGGTAGCTCTGCGGTTCGCAGGCGAACTAGCACGCCGGGGAATAATCATCGTCAGCGGGCTAGCGCTCGGTATCGACGCGCTCGCACACCGCGCCTGCCTAGAAGCAGACGGAACGACTATCGCTATTTTAGCCAACCAACTGCCCGACATTCGCCCCGCCGCTAACCGCGCGCTCGGCGAAAGAATCATCGCGCAGGGCGGCGCCATCATGTCGGAGCACTGCACGAGCGAGCCCGAACCGTACGTCGTCGGCAAATGGAGCTTTCTCGAGCGCAACAGGCTGGTCAGCGGTCTAGCCGACGCCATACTTATCGTCGAAGCAGCAGCCCGCAGCGGCACCCTCAACACCGCCGCGCACGCCCTAGCGCAAGGTAAAGAAGTCTTCGTCATACCGGGCAACATCACCAGCCCGATGAGTGCCGGCTGCAACGCGCTAATTCGCCAGGGCGCCACGCCCGTGACCAGTCCCGACGACATCTTGGCGGTTTTACAGCCCAGCGCCATCGAAAAACAAACCGCGCTGCCGCTCGGCGCCACGCCCGCCGAAACCGCCATTATCAAACACCTCGCCGCTGGCATACGCGACGGCGACGAACTCCAAAAAGCGACCGAATTATCCGCAGTCGAATTTAACACCACGCTCACCATGCTGGAAATTAATGGCGTCGTTCGCTCGCTCGGCGCCAACCAGTGGTCGCTGCGCTAATGGCTAGCGGCACCAGAAATTGCTCGCGCTTGCAAAATCAACCTCGGTGTATTACATTTATCCCTAATCATGAGCTACAACCGCGCACCAAAAACCGAACCCATCGTTACAGTGAAACACATTCCAACTATCCCGAATGCCATGAGCGCAGTTGGCGCGCTATTAGCCTGCAAAGGCGCCGAACATCTAGGCAGCTACCAGGGACTGGTAGCAACTGTCGCCGGACGATCCCTAGACGTACTGGATGGGCCAGTTGCCCGCGCCACCGGACAGACTAGCAACTTCGGGGCAGTAGTTGACGCCGGCTTGGACAAAATCGCTACCGCCAAAATTCTCTACGAACTTGTCAAAAAGGACGCCATCCCGCGCGAAATCACCGCCCTGCTTGGCGCCTCGCAAGCTGTCAACGCGCTCGCCACCGCCGTCACCATGGCGAAACACCCCGGCAAGCCGATTCGCCCGACAAAATCCGGCAAACTCGCCTTGGCGGGCGAAACCTTATCGATGTTTTCATACGCTCTAGCTTCCGCCGCCGAGCACAGCGGACACGAAAAAGTCGCCGCCTACTCGCGCGCCGTCGGAGCAGCCGCTTTCGCTGCCGCACTGCCGCTAGCGACACATGCAACCTACTCCTACGTCAAACAGGTCTGGCAGTAGCCAAAAATATTAAATTTGGCATTTTTCGCGATGCGTTATATTATAGCTAATGATGAAAAATTTGGTAATCGTCGAGTCGCCAGCCAAAGCTAAGACTATCGAGAAATATCTCGGTAATGATTTTCATGTTTTGTCAAGCGTAGGGCATATTCGCACGATTGCCAAAAAAACCAAAGACGGCACGCCGCCAATTGACGTAGCGCACGGCTTCGCGACGACCTACGAAATCGACCCGGAAAAGAAAAAGGTTATCGCCGAGCTCAAAAAAGCCGTCAAGCAAGTCGGCGCTGCCAATGTTTGGCTCGCCACCGATGAAGACCGCGAAGGCGAGGCGATTGCTTGGCATTTGTGCGAGGTTTTGAAGCTTGACCCCGCAACGACCAAGCGCATCACTTTTCACGAAATCACCAAGCCAGCCATCGAAGAGGCAATTAAACACCCGCGAACCGTCGATATGAAATTAGTCGAAGCCCAGCAAGCTCGGCAAATTCTAGACCGAATCGTCGGTTTTGAGCTCAGCCCGGTCGTCTGGCAAAAAGTCCCCGGCGGCAAATCCGCTGGCCGCGTTCAGAGCCCGGCTGTGCGGCTTCTCGTCGAGCGCGAGCACGAAATCGAGCAGTTCGCGAGCAGTTTCCAGTTCAAGGTTGTGGCAGTGTTCGTTTACGATAATCAAGAATTCAAAGCCGAGCTCAAGCAGCGATTCAACACCGAAGACGAAGCGCGAGCTTTCCTGGAAGCGCTAAATGACGCCAAATATATCATAGGTGATATAAAAAAATCGCCTTCCACCCGCAATCCCGCTGCGCCGTTTACTACATCAACGTTGCAACAAGAAGCCAACGCCAAGCTCGGCATGGGGTCGCGCGCTACTATGGCGAGCGCGCAAAAACTCTACCAAGAAGGAAAAATTACCTATATGCGCACCGACAGTGTCAACCTGTCAAGCCAAGCTATCGCCGCCAGCGCCGACTATATCAAGCGCCTTTACGGTATCGAATACAGCCATGTGCGCAAGTTCAAAACTAAATCCGCGGGCGCCCAAGAAGCCCACGAAGCTATTCGCCCGACCGACATCACGCGCGAATCGGTCAGCGGCAGCGACTACGACCAGCGCCTTTACGACCTAATTCGCCGGCGCACGCTCGCTAGCCAAATGGCGCCTGCCAAAATAGAAAACACCACTGTTACGATTCAAATTGACGGCGCCGATTTCAAACGCGCAGGAATCAATAGCGACCCAGCCAACTTAGTATTTGAAGCCAAAGGGCAAGTCGTCCTTTTCGATGGCTTTTTGCGAGTTTACGGCAGCAGCAAAAATGACGCCATGCTGCCCGCGCTAGCTTCGGGCGACAGTTTGCGCGAGTACTCTATGGAAGCCCGCCAAGTTTTCGCCCGGCCGCCGGCGCGCTACACCGAAGGCACGCTCGTCAAGAAACTCGAAGAACTCGGCATCGGCCGGCCGTCAACTTACGCAACTATCATGAATACTATTCAGACTCGCGGCTACGCCGAGCGCGGCGATTCCGAAGGTGTGCCGCGCGACGTTATCTTATTGCAACATATTGACAATAAGGTCGAGCGCGAAGTTATCCAAGAAAAAACTGGCTCAAACAAAGGCAAGCTCGTACCGACGCCCGCCGGCGAATTGATTAGCGGCTTTTTGACCGACCACTTCGACCGCGTCGTTGACTACGGATTTACCGCCGACGTCGAAAAGGATTTTGACGACATCGCTAGCGACAAACTAGCGCGCAACACCATGTTAAATCGTTTTTACGAACCATTTCACGCGCTCATCGAGCAATCCGGCAGCATCGACCGCAGCACCGTCGGCACCCATCGGGAAGTCGGCGTCGACCCGAAGTCCGGCAAGCCAATCATAGCGCGTTTCGGGCGTTTCGGACCGATGCTGCAGCTCGACAGCACCGACAGCAGCGACAAACCGCAGTTCGCGCCATTGCCGCGCGGCGCCAAAATCCAAACCGTCACGCTAGAACAAGCTCTCAAAGCTTTTGAGTTGCCGCGGCTTGTCGGCACCACCGCAGACGGACAGGATATCAAAGCCAATATCGGGCGCTTCGGGCCGTATATTCAGGTCGGCAAATTATACGTCAGCCTGAAAGAAGACGACCCGCGCGAAATCACCGAGGCAAAAGCCCGCGAATTATACGCCGCTAAACTGCAAGCCGAAGCCGAGAAAAACATCGCTGATTTCGGCGACGTCAAAGTGCTCAACGGGCGCTTCGGGCCATACGTCACCGACGGTAAAAAGAACGCCAAAGTACCGAAAGACACCGACCCAAAAACCGTCACTCTCGAGCAAGCCAAAGAGCTGCTCGCCGCCGCGCCTCAGCGAAAGACGCACCGCGCTGCTAGCCGCCGCAAGAAGTAGGAGCGCCCCAGTGGACTCGACACCCCTGCAAAAAGCCAGACGAATCCGCCGCTGGGCGACCATCGCGCTCATCGCTATTTTTGCGATTATCTTCTTTTCGCTCAATATTTACCCGTCGTACTCTTCAGGCGACGACCCGAAACTCAGCGAAATTTCGCATTTAACCAAAAACATACCTTATTGTACCGGGCAAAACGGGCAAGTCCTCGACCTATATCTGCCATCTAGTACCGATGATTATCCCGACGACGGAGCGCCGTACCCGCTCGTTATTTACGTCCACGGCGGCGGCTGGCGCAAAGGCGACAAGCAAAATACGCTTATCGAGTACTACGGCGCCGAACTGTCGAAAGAAGGTTTTGCCATCGCATCGGTCAACTACCGCTTGGCGCCCAAATTCCGCTACCCAGCCCAAAACGACGACGTCGCATGCGCTATCAAAACGCTCGCCGAAAAAGCCGACCAATACAAACTCGACACCCAAAACGTCATTTTGTTTGGCGACAGCGCCGGCAGCCTGCTGGCAAGCAGCTACGCGCTTTCGGCGCGCGATAAACCCGTCACGATTCGCGGCGTCATCAGTTTTTACGGCACGACCGACCTAGTCAGCCAGCTCAAACGCACCAAACACAACCCGAACGCCTACGCTTACCTCGGCACGCGCGACACCGACATCGCCCGCGCCGCCAGCCCGCTATTTCAGCCAATCACCAATATACCGCCGCCGTTTTTGTTCTTTCACGGCACCAAAGATACCGTCGTCTCGATTGACCAAGCGCTCAACCTCTACCACCGCATCGCCGCTTACCGTCCGTCCAGCCGTTTCGTTCGTATCAATAACGCGCCGCACGGCTTTGGCGACAGCAGCAACACCAAACCCTCTAGCAGCGACATTCGCCGCGCGCTGGCGCTGTTCGCCCTGAGGCATATCAGCTATCTAAATGAAGCCGAAGCCGACGAAGCTATATCATCACTTCAGTAAATAAAAGTGACACGTTAAAGCCATTTTGTTGCAATAAACTTGGTTAGTTTTACGAATTTTGGTTTTTATGGCGTATTTTTGGGCTGGTTTTCGACAGAAACGCCGCTATTTAACAGGGGTAATTTGACATATCGCAAAAATAATTTTTAGCTTTACCATTCTTTTTCAGTAAAAAAAGTACCAAAAAAACATTTACCATAAGCGTCGATATTGTGATACAATATTTATAGAACCGCGAGGGTTTGACATTTACAAAAATGTATATTATAATTAACGTAAAATCATTAACAACCATTAATAACAACATGAACCTCGGGTGAGGCAGAGGCTGGAGATAAGAATCATATGACCGAAGCTACTGGCAGTGATGCTGCATTGACAATCAGAACCGCCATTCAGGAAATCCTGGACGCAATCGACCAAGAACGCGAGCGCGAAATTATCACGCGCCGTTTCGGTTTGTTTGACCGCAAAGAAACACTGGAGCAAATCGGCGAATTGCTCGGCATCACGCGCGAACGCGTGCGCCAGCTCGAAAAAGCCATTCTGATTCGGCTGAAAATCGCCGCCGAAGAAAATCAAATCCCCGCTATCCACGACATTGAGCGCCTAATTATTCGCGACCTGTCCGAAAACGGCCGCGTCGGCCGCGTGCAAAATGTCGCCGCGCGGCTAGCCGGCAGCTCGGCGACCGACATTCGCGCGCACGTCGCTTTTATCGGCGAACTGTCGCCGCGCCTAACCTCGATCAACGAAACTAATCACTACTACCAGGGCGTCGGCATCGCCGAAAACGGCGACGAAAAAAAGGTCCGCTCCGACGTCGATATCGTCCTCAAAGCTATCAAAAAACACGGCGAACCAGTTGACATCGAAACCCTGCACAATCTATTGACCTACGAAAGCCCTGCGCAGGTTCGCGCGCTCGCCAGCCTGTCCAAACACCTGACTAGCCTGAAAGACATCTGGGGACTGCTTAAATGGCCGACCGTCAACCCGAAAAACATCCGCGACAAAATCTACATCATTTTAGCCGACAACGGCAAACCGATGCACTTTAGCAAAATCTCCGAAGCCATCAAAGACAGCGATTTCAAGCGCAAAAACGTCACCACGCAAGCGATTCACAACGAACTCATCAAAGACAAGCGCTTCGTGCTCATCGGCCGCGGCATTTACGCCCTGAGCGAATGGGGCTACTCGCGCGGCACGGTTTCCGACATCATCACTGACGTGCTCAAAAAAGCCGGCGAACCGCTCCACCGCGACGAAATCGTCAAACGCGTACTCAAAAGCCGCCAAGTCAAGGAAACGACGATTTTGCTAAATCTACAGAGCAAACCAGAGTTCAAACGCGTCGCCAAAGCGACCTACACGCTCGTCGACGCTAAATAACCGCAAAAATCTACCGAAATAACCAACGCCTCGCTTCCTCGGGCGAAAATTATTATGCTAATTCTTGCATTTTTTACAGAGGTATGATATAATGAATATAGGTAGCTATGTCGTTTATCCTGTCAGTTGTCAATCTGTTAATGCAATGGTACGTTTGGGTTCCAATCGTGCTAATTCTGGGGTATCTGACCTGGCGCAACTACAATAGCATCGACGCGATTAAAAACATCGAAAGCGTCCTCTTGATGCTGGAAATTCCCAAAACCAACGATAAATCCGAGCTCGCCGCCGAGCAAATGTTCGCCAGCTTGCACGGTATTCTGCGCGATGCGCGCGAGCTCAAAGCCAACCACGGCTATCAGGAGCACCTCAGTTTCGAAGTCGCTTCGGTTGGCGGGCGCATTCAATTTTATGTTTGGACGCCGAAATCGCTGCAAAGTTTCGTCGAAGGGCAAATCTACGCCCAATACCCGCAGGTGCAAATCCACACCGCCGAAGAAGATTACGTCGCGCACGAACGCCACCACAGCGTAACTTATTCCTCTGAAATCACCCTGACTGACAAAGAATTTTTGCCAATCAAAACCTTCCAAAACTTTGAAGTCGACCCGCTCGCCGGCATCACCGGCACGCTCGCCAAACTCGAAGACACCGACGAAGAAATCTGGATTCAAATACTGACGCGCCCCGCCGCCGACAGCTGGCACAAAGAAGCCGACGCCTGGATTCAGTCGGTCAGAGCCGGCGGCTTCAACTTATTTGGCACCGACGGGGTAGGGAAGTTAATCGCCGGGCTTTTTGCAGCATTGTGGCAACCGCCCGAGCAGGGCGGAGCTAACAGCGCCGACCTATCAGACCGCGACAAAACCCGCATCGCCGAAGCCGAGAAAAAAGCCACCAAACTAGGCTACCAAATCAAAATTCGCATCGCGTACCTAGGTGAAAGCGTCAGCGACGCGCGCCTGCGCATGCAGGGAATCGTCGGCACATTCAAGCAGTTCAACTCGACCAACCTCAACGGCTTCAAAATGACCAACGACAGCTTCTCCAAAGAAGCGCTCGCCAAATACAAAACCCGGCTATTCGCCGACCGCGGCTACCTAATGAACATCGAAGAAGTCGCCAGCGTCTTTCACTTGCCGCACACCAACGTCGAGACACCCAACATCGTCTGGGCTAGCACCAAAACCGCCGAGCCGCCCGCCAAGCTGCCAGTCCTAACCGGCGACCCAGCGCACGACGAAAATATTTCCGCCTTCGGCATGACCAATTTCCGCGGCATCAACCATCAATTCGGCATACTGCGCTACGATCGTTCGCGCCACGTTTATATCATCGGGCAAACCGGAGCAGGGAAGAGCGGTCTACTCGAGCTGTTCGCGCTCAGCGACATTTTCCACGGTCAAGGCTACGCTATCATCGACCCGCACGGCGATTTCGCCATCAACAATATGCGTTTCATACCGGGTTCGCGGCTCAAAGACGTCGTCTATTTCAATCCAGCCGACACTCAATATCCGCTCGGTTTCAATCCGCTCGAGGTCACTAATCCCGAGCAGAAAAACAACATCAGCTCAGAGGTTATCGGCGTGCTCAAGCGCATGTTCGAAGAGAGTTGGGGGCCGCGCCTGGAGTACATTTTGCGCTATACTATTTTGGCGCTGCTCGACCGCCCCGAAACCACCATGCTCGACATCACGCGCATGCTGACCGACAAAAAATTCCGCAAAGAAACGCTAAGCTACTGCCAAGACACCGTGGTGTTGCAGTTCTGGAATGTCGAGTTTGCTAGCTGGACAGACAAGTTTCAGGCGGAAGCAATCGCCCCGGTACTCAACAAAGTGGGCGCTTTCACCGCTAACCCGATTATCCGCAACATCATCGGCCAGCCGAAATCGACTTTCAATATCCGCCAAATCATGGACGAAGGTAAAATTTTGGTCGTGAACCTGAGCAAAGGCCTGATTGGCGAAGACAACGCTGGAATTTTGGGCTCGTTTATCGTCACCAAAATTCAGATCGCTGCCATGAGCCGCAGCGATATTCCCGATGTCAAAGACCGCCGGCCGTTCTATCTGTACGTCGACGAGTTCCAAAATTTCGCGACCGACTCTTTCGCGACAATTCTATCCGAAGCGCGCAAATACGGATTGAACCTCACTGTCGCCAATCAATACATCAGCCAAATGCAAGACACCGTGCGCGACGCCGTGTTTGGCAACGTCGGCACGATGATTTCTTTCCGCGTCTCCGCCGACGACAGCCCGATTCTCGCCAAACAATTTGAGCCGCAGTTCGAACCGAACGATTTATTGCAAATGCACAACCGCAATTTCATCATCAACATGGTTATCAACGGCGAAAAAGCGCCGGCATTTAGCGCCAAAACGTTAAACCTGCCGACGTATCAAGACGACAACACCGGGCGAATCATCCAGTGGACACGCGAACATTACAGCCGCAATCGTAGCGACATCGAAGCCGATATCGCCGCCCGCGTCTTGCCGCCGAGCAACCTGACCGTCAAATCGCCCAGACAAGCCAGCGCTAACACCACGCCGCCGAAAAACGCCGAACCAACCACAGCCAAACCTGCCGCAAACCAAACCAACAAGCCAATCGCCAAGCAGCCCTCGGTCAAGTTAGATAGCGGGTCGGTGGGGCTTTTGCAAATCGACCACGGCAAACAGGCGGCAACGGGCGAGCCAGCGCCAACCGCCGCTGAGCCGGCAGCAGCCTCCTCTTCGCCGGCGCCAGAAGCTCCAGTCAAACCGAAACGCAAGCGCACGCGCCGCCGCCGCAAAACCTCCGCCAAAACCGCCTCGGAAGCATAAAATACCATGAACTCGCCCCTGGAAATAATCGCCATTCAGCACGCTCACGGTGCCGCGCAAATCACCGCAATTGATGATTTGTTGCGAAAAACGACCATCTTGCAGCCCGCCTCGCGCATCATGGGCGAAACCTATCAGCAACAAATTGACGCCCTGCCGGAGCGCTTGCGTCTCGGCGAATGCGCCGCAGCTTTGGCGCAGTACAACGACAAACCAGTCGGCGCGATAGTTTACAGCCTGAACCCGGCAAAAGCCGACACCGTCCAGCTTGAACTAATCGCCACGCGCCTAAAATATCGCCGGCGCCAGGTGGCTTCGCGCCTGCTGCGCTTAGTCGAAATCGAAGCCGCCCTAACGACCGACGCCAGCCGCCTACGCGCTACCGTGCCGCAAAAAATGCAAGACGTTCAGTCATGCCTGGCTCGCAGCGGCTTCAGATTCACCCGCGCCATCAATTCCGCCGGCGCAATATCGCTAGACTACGAAAAATCAATCGCAAAGACGATAGTCTAATAGCGCTTATTTTACCGAAGTAAACTCGATTTTTACTTACCGCAAGACATCTTCGCGCCAACAAAGAGCAGTCAAGCCCCTTGCTAGCTAGCGGTACATTAAATTGCTAGTAGAACAAAATTAGAACTTAAAACCTCTAAATCCAAATTGTGCGCTGCGTGAACGAATTGAGTCTAGAAATGCTACCGCAAAGAACCGCGGCGAAGCTGCTGGCAGCAAAAAAATTGCTAGAAATACAGAACCGAAAATTAGCGCCAAATAAAAAATCAGCCGGGCAAAAAAAGGGAAATAGAAAAAAAGCAAAACCAATCAAACATCAACCCGCAAAACCCAAAACCGCAAACCAAAAGGAGACGAATCTTCACCCATCTTTCACACATAGACTTAACGTCACACAATGTCCGATAGACAATTTGTCAAATTTGTATTATAGCTAACAGAGATAGCCTAAATTAAAAAATGAAATGTAAAATATACAACATGATATAATACGTTTATGGAAATTTTAATAACAGTAATTCTTTTAATAGTTTTAACAAA
>ERZ772964.94-NODE-94-length-48095-cov-3.7505_pt1 | contig 48095 bp, 49 predicted proteins | sample MGYA00580675_ERZ772964 | MGnify/ENA primary metagenome ERZ772964 (study PRJEB29015, sample SAMEA2737941) | human oral metagenome | biome: human oral; feature: human-associated habitat; material: dental | place: China | collected 2139 ... | reverse complement strand
GACGAGGTCGAGGACGCTGCCATCCCGGATGGCGGCTTCGACGCGGCTGGAGAGTTCGTCGAAGTCCAGGTCGACGTCGATGGCGAGTTCGCGGGCCGAACCGCGCACTCCGATGATGATGTTCATATGTGCCTCCATGAGGATCGATACTGCTCTCATGCTAAGGGTCCGCAGATGACTATGCCCTCTGGGATGATTCCGTCATGAGCGAAATCCACATTGAGCTGCGCCCCAGGCCCGAGGGGTGGGCGGACTTGCCCGCCCTCGACGAGGCTCAAACAGCAGTCGTTGAGGCCAGCCAAGACCGCTCCCTCGTGGTGCGCGGCGCCCCTGGGAGCGGTCGGACCACCTGCGCCCTCGCAGCTCTTGAGGCCGGGGTGAAGCAGGGTCAATCGGTGCTCCTGCTCGTGCCGGACCGGGTGCGAGCGGATCGTCTGAGCGCTCGGGCCCAAGCGCTCGCCCCTCATGAGGTCCGCCCAGTGCGGACCCCCGCGTCTTTCGCCCACCGGATCGTGACGACGTGGAGGCTGTCTCGTGCGGATCCTCTCGCCGGAGTGGAACTGGTGACGGGCGCACTCTTCGACGAGATCCTCGCCCGCCTCATTGAACAGGTCGACGCCCCCTGGCCCGAATCCATGCCCGCCCAGATGCGCGCAATGGAGGCTTTCCGCGCTGAACTGCGTGATCTTTTCGCCCGCGCCGGTGAAGCCGGACTCGACGCTGACAGCCTGGAAGAGGCAGGAAAAGAATTCGCTTTCCCCCAGTGGGTTGCGGCCGCAGCCCTGCTCCGGGCCTACCTGGATGCGCCGGAGTTCACGGTTGAGCACCGCGATGTGCTGCGTGTTGATCTGGCCCGCATCCAGACCCTCGCCGCTGAACTCATTGAGAATTGGGATGCTCGCGGGCCCGGGGTCGGGATCGAATGCGGGCCTCTTGTGCCCGATCTTGTGATCGTGGATGATCTGCAGGACTGCACGCCTTCGACGATCCACCTCCTGCACGCCCTTGAAGGGGCGGGGGCCAGAATCCTCGCCTTCGCAGATCCTGATGTTGCGGTCGCGAGTTACCGCGGCGGCGAGCCCCACTTGGATCTGAGACTGGCGAAGACAATTGACGCCGAGGTCATGGAACTCGCAGGGGTGAAGGCCCAGCCGCCGCGAATCCGCAGGGCTCTTGTGGATGTGGTCTCCGGGATCACCCAGTCCGGCCCCCACGGGCGCCGCCGGGTGGGGGTGGAAAAGCCGCGAAGTGAGGGTGAAGGTGAAGCCCGATATGACGAAGGCTCCATCATCGCCCACCTCGGCGGTTCGAACGCCCAGCTCGGAGCCCATATCGCCCATGCTCTGAGGCGTCATCACCTGCACGAGGGCGTCGCCTGGGACAAGCAGGCCGTGATCGTCAGATCCGCTTCGGCTGTCCACGAGTTCACCCGTCATCTGCGCCGCGGCGGGGTTCCGGTCAACGGGGCATCCAGGGCCTTCGATTTCGCCTCCCAGGCCAGTACCCGGGTCCTTCTCGAACTCATCGCCACGCCCGATGATGCTCGTGACCCGATTCGCGCGAACACCCTCATCGCCTCCCCCCTCGTGTCCTGTGACGCTTTGGAAGTCCACCGTCTGCTCGCCCGCCTCGCCCTCGTGAATAACAACAAGGAGATGGACGGTGAGGACTCGGCGAAAGTCGGCCGGCCCCTTTCAGTTCGTGACCTTCTCGAAGGCGAAGAACTGCGTCCCACACGCGATCCCGCTTCTCGGGCAGAGACGAGCCCCCTCGAAGAGGGCCTGGACGCTGCTGCGAAGATCTGGGCTGCGCGCGCCGGTGCCTGGCGTCAACGCCCCCAGGAGGCGCTGTGGCGCATCTGGCAGGCCGCAGGAGTTGCGGACTCGTGGAAAGACGCGGCACTCGCCAGAGGTGAAGACTCGAACTGGTACGACGACCAGCTCGACGCCGTCGTCGCCCTCATGCGCGTCGCCGACGTGTGGGAGCAGCGTAATCCGGGAAAGACGGCCGCCGACTTTGCGAAAGACCTCCTGGATAAGGGGGTGCCCGTTGATACGATCGCCCGAGTCTCCACACGCCCCGCCGGAGTCTCAGTCCTGACACCCGCACAGGCGATGGGAGCCCATTTCGAGGTCGTCTCGATCATTGGCCTGCAGGAGGGGGCGTGGCCGAATACGCGTTTACGCACCCGCGCCTTGCGCGCCGATCTTCTCGCCGACCTCGGCGCAGGCCGTTTCGGGCAGGATGCCTCGGGCGCTCGAGTCCTCCTCGACGATCCTCGTCAAGCCAGGAGGGCCGTCCTTGACGACGAGCGCAGGCTCTTGGCTGCGGCGCTGTCGCGATGCACCCGGGTCGTGCATATTGGCGCGGTCAGTGCCGAAAACGACGCACCCTCGCTCTTCTTCCACTTGCTCGCCCAACACGTCGATGCGGCCGATCAGGGCGATCCGCTGCTCACCCCGGCCCCTGCGCCCCTCAACCTGGCCGGACAGGTCGCAGACCTGCGAAGAGCCGCCGCCCGCGAAGACGAGGCCGAGGACCAGGAGACGGCGATTACTCTGCTCGCGCTACTCAGTAAAGAGGGAATCCGCTCAGCAGACCCGGACACCTGGACCGGTGAGGGACCCTTGAGTTCGGATGAGCCGATCGCCTCCGGGCTCGTGCACCTCTCGCCCTCGAGGATTGAAGCGGCCCTGAATTGTCCGCTGCGCTGGTTCCTCTCCTCGATCGGTGCGGAGGGGGGCGGTGGAGCCGCCCAATCCTTGGGCACGCTCCTGCACGCCCTCGCCGAGGAACTCCCTCACGGCCGCGAAGAGGAGCTCCTCACTCGCCTCGAGTCGATGCTCGCAGAACTCGACATTGACACCTCCACCTGGGAGGGACTCGACTTGAGTGAAAGGGCCCGCAAGAAGGCCCAGGCTTTCGCGGCCTACTGCGCACAACATGAGGAGGAGGTTGAGGTCGAGAAGAATATCCGCGTCCAGATCGGTCAGGTCATGATCACTGGGCGCCTTGACCGCATCGAAAAGCAGAAGGGGGGTGTCGTCATCACGGACCTCAAGACCGGTGCCGCAGTGGGGAAAGCCCAAGCGAAAGCCCATCCGCAGCTCGCCGTCTACCAGCTCGCCCTTCGCGCCCTCGGCTACGAGGTCGCCGACGCGAAGCTCGTTTTCCTCCTCGACGATGGGAAGGCTAAGACCCTGTCCCAAGGGCCATTAGATGAGGAGCAGCGTGCCCAATGGCTCGGCAGAATCGAAGAAGTCGGGACACTCGCACGCGCGTCAACACTCAATGCGAGCCCGGAGGAGCAGCGCTGTGCGAGATGTCCTTTCACGCGCTCGTGCCCTGCGCACGCCCATGGTCGAAGGACGGTGGACTGATATGAGGAGCCCCATGCTTTCAGCGGCAAGGATCCAAGAGGCCATTGACCCCGGACTATTGCCAACGCCCGAGCAAGAAAGGATCATTGAATCTCCTTTGCGCCCGCTCCTCGTCGTCGCGGGCGCGGGATCAGGCAAAACGGAGACCATGACGATGCGGGTCTTGTGGGCGGTCGCCAACCATGAGGAGATCACCCCCTCGTCCGTCCTGGGCTTGACTTTCACGAAGAAGGCGGCGGGTGAACTGGGCGAGCGCCTGCGTCGTCGCCTCCACACACTCGCACACATGCCCGAGTGGGAAGAATCCGACAGGGAAAGACTCGATGGGGAACCCGTCGCCCTCACCTACAATTCCTTCGCCCAAAGGATCGTTCAAGAGCATGGGCTCGCAATCGGCCTCGACCCGGATTTGCGCATGCTCGGACAAGCGGGCGGAGTGCAAATGATGACCGAGATCCTCGCGAATTGGCCCCGAGTTCTCCACCCCGATTTGAAGATCGCGGATGCCGCGAAGAAAGCCTTGTCTTTGGCGGGAAAGCTCGCCGATCACGGCCTTGACCTTGACGAGGGCGCGACCCTCCTCGACGAATTCGGCGTGGAGCTCTCAGCCGCAGGGGAGGGCAACGCCACCATCTGTACCGTGCGGGCCGCCAATGAGAAGCGCCTCGCCCTGCTTGAGCCGATCCGTGAGTTCCAACGACGCAAACGTGAAGAAGGTTTTTTGGATTTCTCCGATCAGCTCCTGCTCGCCACGAAGATCGTCACCGAATCCCCTGAAGCGGTCAAGCAGATCAGGGCCGAGCACAAGTGCGTGCTCCTTGATGAGTTCCAAGACACCTCCGTCATCCAAATGACCTTCTTATCGACTCTGTTCCACGATCATCCGGTGACAGCCGTCGGTGATCCGAATCAGGCGATCTACGGGTGGAGAGGCGCCTCGGCATCCTCTTTGGAGTCTTTTTTGGAGCGCTTCCAAGGGGCTGAGGCCCGTGAGGATCAGACCCTCAGCCTGTCAACCGCGTGGCGTAATGATCGACGGATCCTCCTCGCTGCGAACAAGGTTGCGGCCCCGCTGCGTGAAAGCGCAGATAAGGCTGCGTCGCCTGTGCTCATAGAGTCTCCGGAAGCCGAAGAAGGGCGCGTGACAATCGCCTACGGGCAGAACCTGGAGGAGCAGACGCGGATCATCGCGGACTATGTCGAAGGACTTCGAAGCGCCCACAGGGGCGAGAGGTACTCGATCGCGGTGCTCGGACGTAAACGCAGGCCCTTCCTCGCGATCGACCGAGAATTGCGTGAACGCGGGATTCCCACGCAGATCATCGGATTAGGCGGCCTCCTCGACCAGCCCGCGGTCGCGGATCTTCGCTCAACTCTGGCGATCACTGCGGACGTTCAGGCCTCATCGGATCTTGCGCGCCTCCTTGTCCGTGCGGACATCGGTTCTGCTGATTTAGCGGTCCTGGGGGCTTGGGCGCGCCACCTTGCCCTCGAAGCGGGACGCGACCCGCATAGCGCGCTCCTGCTCGACGCCGTTGACCACCCGCCGGCCCCGGGGTGGCGTCGCTCGGCTCAAGGCCCTGCAATGAGTGAAGCGGGAGCCAAGCGTCTCGCGCTGTTGGGCCAACGGCTCAGGCGTTTGCGCGCCATGCGGGGGCGAGGACTGGTTGAACTCGCTGAGTCCGCGATGGGGACGATGGGGATCCTTGACGACGCGATCGCAGATCCCCTCGGCCTTGGATCTCGTGAAGCCCTCGACTCATTCATCGACGTCATCGCAGGTTTTGAGCAGTCCACTCCCGCTCCGACGCTCCTCGGTCTGCTCGCCTGGTTGGATGCGGCACAAGAAGAGGAGAACGGTCTGGAGGGGGTGGCTCTTGAAGTAGATCCTGATGCCGTTCAGATCCTCACGATCCACGCGGCGAAAGGCCTCGAATGGGATGGCGTCGTCATAGCCGGGCTCAGCGACGCGGAGTTTCCCACTCATAGGGGCAAGTCGGTCACCTGGAGTGCACCTGCGCCTGCACAATCCGGGTGGATTAATGACTCGGGTGAACTCCCTCATCCTTTACGGGGCGACTATGAGGATCTGCCCGAATTCGACATGGATCTCACGGAGGGGAGAACCCCATCTGCTGCCTTCAAGAAGTGGCTGGAGGGCAGCTACAAGGTGGCGCTCGGCGCCCACTTGGAGCGTGAGGAACGCCGTCTCGCCTACGTCGCCCTTACTCGCGCGAAGCACGATGAGCTCCTCGTCGGATCGTGGATCAACCAGGCAAAGACTCCTCGTGAACCTTCCCGTTACCTTGAGGAATCACGGCAGGCCCTCGTGAAGGACCTTCAGGATTCACTGGACTCAGGGGTCGTCTCCTGGGGGAACGGTCGCCGCTGTGAAGTGGACGCGCAGGCCCACAGGCTCCTCGAAGAAGAACTCGAGGCTCTCGGTTCCTGCATCACCCCCAAGCCCGAGGGCGAGCAGATCGAGGAACTCATGGTGAAAGAAGAGGGGGCCTCATTCCCGCCTCAGCCGGGTCCTTCCCGTCGGGCGATCGCCCTGGCGGCCGACAAGGTCCGGCAGGTGAGAGCCGAGATGGACTCAGAGAGCGAAGTCTTCAAGATCCTCGCCGAACTCGGCGACTCCCCACGCGTCCGCGATGTCGTCGCACTCCTTGAGGAGCGTCGCCTCAATGCGGAGCAGCACACGATGGTCCTGTGGTCGGATCAGGTTCCCGCGACCTCAGTGTCTCGTTTGATCGACGATCCGCAGGCCTTCGCTGAACAGATCCGACGACCGATGCCGAAGCCGCCCAGTGAGTATGCCTCTCTTGGCACGATCTTCCACGCGTGGGCTGAACGCCAACTCCACCAGGCCAGTGGCGAGCTGTGGGAGGAGCCGATCGTCGGAGTCGAGTCCCTTGACGAGGACGGGCGCGCCCGCCTGGAGCGGATGCAGAAGAACTTTCTCGAATTGGACATCGTGAGAAACGGCAGGCCTCTCGCCATTGAAGAGCCCTTCGCCCTCGAACTCGCGGGGATCAGTGTCACGGGGCGGATCGACGCGGTTTTCACTGATGCCCAGGGACGCACAGTGATCGTCGATTGGAAGACGGGAGTGTCGGCGTCGAGGGGAGCACCTCGAGACAGGCTCCGCTATTTCGCGACCCAGCTCCGCCTGTATCGCGCAGCATGGATGGCCGTCCATGAAGAGGAATCTTCAGTTCGTCCGCTTCTCGCTTTCGTTTCCTCCGGCGAGGTCGTGGAATTGGATGAACTTGAAAAGAAAGCAGGCCTGGATCCGCACACGAGTCTTGACAAACTCCTCATGGACGCTCTCGACAAGCAGGGGGAGGGGAATCAGGCGCCCTCTTCATCCTCGACTGCCTGAGCGTGCTCGGACATGCTCAAAGGTTGAGTCGGCGCGCTGTGAGGATCAATTCCGTCTTCTTCTTCGGCGTCTTGCACACTGCTTTCCACCTTGGCAGACGGGGAATATGATCGTCGGGCAACGAGCTCATCCTCGCCCAGATCCTGCGACAAATCGGTGAGCATGTCGCGTGCATCCTCAATGATCGAAGCATCCTCGGCGTGTAATCCATGCACGAGCCAGCGAATGATCGCGAGTTCAGACAAAAGCTGCGCCCTCGTGAAAAGGTGAAGATCCACCACCGAACGCTCCTGGGAGTAGGCCTCGCGGAAACGATCGAAGAAGGCTTCGCAGGCCTGGGCGAGAATCCACGCGATGTCTTGAGCGGGATCTCCGACATGAGCGGAAGAAAACCCCGTCATCGCGCGCACCACTCAATGGTCGAGGACGAGCGAGTTCCCCTGAAGATCACCATGGATCGGGGCGGGAGCGAAACGCCACAGGGATATCTCTTCCAGGGCGGCATCCCAACGGTTCCACAGGTTCGCGGGGATGAGGACATTCGCAGCAGCTTCGTCGAGGAGCGCGTAGTGGCGGTCACGGCATTCCGTCGCCGAATAGGCGGGCAGGTCAACGCCCGTGTAGGTCACAGGAGGCAGATTGTGCAGCGCCGCGAGGGATTTGCCCAGAGACGACGGCAGGATATGCGGGTCGTCGAAATCCTCTTCGTTCATGGTGCGTCCGCCGAGGTTCTGGTGGACGATCACCCGGTCACCTTGGGGCGTGAAAGTCATGCCGTGGATACGAGGGACGTCGAAGGGGAGTTTTCTCGCATCGCGCGCCTTTGCGAGGCGTGCGAGGACCCCTGACTCGGCATCGAGGTCGAGTCCGCCGACGCTGTCGTGGGGGCAGGTGACGGTCCACTTGTCTCCGCGCGCGTCAATGACTCCAGTGACAGAGCTGACTTCGTCGGAGAACTGGGGTGCGCACAATGCGACGATCTGGAATCCGGGGACGGCACAAGTCGCGAGGGCCGCGAGTTCGAGGGGAGTCTTCGCACGCTTCACAAATCCACGGTACATGTCGGAGCTGCGCAGGCACCTTCGGCGCGTCGCCTGTCACCCAAACTCGCGACGAATCGCGAAGAATCGCGTCGAATCCGGCCCCTCGGAGCCCCTGAATTCGCGTGTGGAAAGGGTTCTTCTTCGCCTCTGCTCTTCGAACAGCTTATCCACAGCCCGTGGACGAGCCTTGTCCTTCACTCCTCGCGCTGATAGTTTCCGAATAATGCCACATGTTGCGGGCACGCTTTTTCGCGCGCGGAGCATGTTCTGGACGTTTCTGGACACAGCGCAGTGGAGTTAAGGAATGGCTGAAGCTCAGGTTGAAGACCACGTTGAATGGATCCGTGAGCGTCTTGCCCTGCGCGGCGTGGATCCGGCGAGCTCCTCGCAAGAGATCATCGCCCTCGTCGATGAGGCGATCGACCTGCTCTCCCCACCAATGGCGCCCGCGGCCCGCGAAGAGTTCAGCGCAGAACTCATGGCACAGGTCGCAGGACTCGGACCCCTACAGCCCCTCATTGATGACCCGGAGGTGGAAGAACTGTGGATCAATTCCCCTTCCAAAGTGTTCGTCGCGAAGAACGGAGTGGCGGAGCTGACGACGGTGATCCTCACAGATCAGCAGGTGCGCGACCTCGTGGAGAGAATGCTGCACCATTCGGGCAGGCGCCTCGATCTGTCTTCCCCCTTTGTTGATGCGATGCTCAAAGGCGGCGAGCGCCTCCACGTCGTGATCCCGCCGGTCGCGGGCCGCCACTGGTCGGTGAACATCCGCAAGCACGTGCAAAAGGCCCGCAGCCTCAAAGACCTCGTCAATGCTGGGATGCTGAACGCCGAAATGGCGGATTTCCTCACCTGCGCAGTCGGTGCGGGCCTTTCGATCCTCGTTTCTGGCGCCACCCAGGCGGGCAAGACGACGCTCCTTCGCGCCCTCGCAGGCGAATTGCCGAGGACGAGGCGCGTGATCTCTTGCGAAGAGGTCTTCGAACTGGGATTGAAGAACCGGGACGGGGTTGCATTGCAGACCCGGCCGGGCAATATCGAGGGACGCGGCGAAGTGACCTTGAGGGACCTGGTCCGTGAAACCCTGAGGATGCGTCCCGAGTGTCTGATCGTCGGCGAGGTCCGGGGCCCGGAGGCCCTTGATCTTCTCCTCGCCCTTAACGCCGGAGTGCCGGGAATGGCGACCGTTCATGCGAACTCGGCACGCGAAGCATTGGGCAAACTCACAATGCTGCCCCTCCTTGCGGGCGAGAATGTCACGACCGACTTCGTTGTCCCAACCCTTGCTTCCAGTGTTGATCTTGTGTGCCATGTGGAGCGCGATGCGGATGGGCGACGCCGTGTCGGTGAAATCCTCCATCTTCCCGGACGCGTCGAGGGTGATCGTATTGAGGTTTCTCCCCTGTGGAGCACATCGCGGGGCCGGATCGTGCGCGGCGCGGGAGTGGCTGAACTGGCCGGCCGATTCGCCATGGCCGGATTCCCCGTCCCCTCAATCCCTTATGCCGGGCAAGCGCTTGCCGATCGAGGAGTTTTCTGATGGGCGCGGTGCTTGTGGGACTCCTCATGGGAGTCGGATGGGTCCTCGTCATGTCCGCATTCACGGGCTCGCCGAAGTTCACATGGCGCAAGCCCCGCTGGTATCTCGCCTGGGCGGATCAGGTGACACGAGCCAGAGTCAAAGGGCTCAGCGTCCCCCGAGTGATCGCGCTCTCCATCGCGACAATGCTCCTCGTCTTCGTTGGTGTTTTCGCGTGGACGCAGGTCCTTGCCGTCTCCCTCATTGTCGCTCTCATCACCGTCCCACTCCCGCAGATGATGATCGCCGCCCGTTCGCGGACGAGGGCGAAGCGAGCACGCGAAGCCTGGCCCGAGGTCGTCGACTCCTTGGTATCGGGAGTGCGCGCCGGAGCGGGTCTTCCTGAACTGCTCTCCGACCTGGGGGAGTCCGGCCCGCTCGAATTGCGTCCCGCTTTCGCTGCTTTCGGAGCCGACTATCGGGCGGAGGGGCGTTTCGATGTGGCCCTCACCCGTTTGAAGGCAAGGCTCGCCGACCCCGTTGCCGACCGGATCGTTGAAGCTCTTCGCCTTGCCCGCGAGGTCGGAGGCGCCGATTTGTCTGTCCTTTTACGCGAGCTCGGTGTTCTTTTACGTGAAGACCTCAGGGTCCGAGGCGAACTCGAAGCCCGACAATCCTGGACAGTGAACGCTGCGCGCCTCGCGGTTGTCGCCCCCTGGCTTGTCCTCATGTTGATCTCCGCTCAACCCCAGGCTGCGAAGACGTGGAACTCTCCGGGAGGTGTCCTCGTCCTCGTGTCCGGCGCGGCCGTGAGCATCATCGCGTACCTGGCGATGCAGTACGTGGCTCGCCTTTCCGCAGATCCGAGGACGATGCGATGATCCCCGAGTTGGAATATGCGGCGCCCGCGGGCGTGGGGATCCTTCTGTCTGTGGGAATCCTCCTGATCCGTTCAGCCCGCGTTTCGAAAAGGCAGCTTTTCGCTCAGAGGGTGAGAGCCGGTCGCCCCGCTGCGGCTCAAGGGGCACTGAGTTTTCCTCAGAGCTCTTTTGTCACCTCCCTCCTCGAAGCGATCGGCTCAACATCGACATCGGTGCGCCGACGTCTGATCCTCCTGGGAAAAGAAGCGGATCTGCCTGCCTTTAGACTCCACCAGGTGATCGCCGCGATCACGGGGATGATCCTCTGCCTCGCAATCGGAACGCCCCTCGCCATGTCGAAGGGCAAAGGCGGACTCGTCCTCGTCCTCATCCTCATTGCCTTCGGCGCCCTTGTCGGGGCAGCGGGCTGGGATCAGCGACTTGGCGTGAAGGCGCGCGCCCGACAAAGACGCATCGACGCTCAAGTGCCCGACGCTTCGGAACTTCTCGCACTCGCGGTCGGGGCGGGCGAGTCCATTCCCGCCGCGCTTGAAAGGATCGCCCGGATTTCACGCAGCGACTTGTCTGAAGAGATCGAAAGAACAACTTCGCAGATAAGGCTGGGAACACCCTCGTCGAGGGCACTGCTCGAATTGGCGGAGCGAAACGACTCTGCGCCCTTGGACCGCCTGTGTCACACCCTCGTCACCGCAATCGAACGCGGCTCTCCTTTGGCGAGGGTTTTGCACGATCAGGCAAAGGACATCCGCGAGGCCGCCCGCCAAAGCCTCATGGAAGAGGGTGGGAAACGTGAGATCGCGATGCTCGTGCCTGTCGTGTTCTTGATCTTGCCGGTCACGATTGTTTTCGCCCTCTACCCGGGGCTCATGGCCCTGAGTCTGACGCCATGAGGGCTCGTTGGCCGAGACTCACCGGCTTGCCCCATTCCTCAACATTCCCGACACCTGCATGTCCGTCACGAAGGAGATCACACATGGATCAACTGAGAATCACGATGCTCGCCTGGCTTGCGAGCGCGAAGGACGCTTTGCGCCCAAGAGGAGACGCGGAGCGCGGCGACGTGCCCGGCTGGGTGCTCATCACCTTGATGACAGCGGCCCTTGTTGTCCTGATCTGGGGGGTTGCCTCCCAAAGGCTCGTGGAGATTTTCAACCATGCGATGGATTCCCTCTCTTCAATCTGACACGACAGGGCTCGAGCACGAAGAGGGCTCCGAGGTTGTTTCCTATGTCCTCGTTCAGGGGCTCGTCCTCTTCCTCGTCCTCGCTCTCTTGCAATTCGCCTTCGCCCTGCACACGAGGAACATGGTGATTGCGGCCGCGAGCGAGGGCGCGAGGCGCGGTGCTCTCCTCGAAGCGCAGGAAGCTGAGGCCGTGGAACGGACCGAAGCCCTCCTCGATGGGCTTGTGGGTGCCCGCCACTACGAGGTTTCGACTTCGCGTGAAGCCCTCGGAGGTAGGAGCGTCCTGGTGGTCACGGTGAAGGCGGATCTTCCACTGCTGGTGAACCTCGGTCCCTCCTGGTTGCGTGCTTCGGGTTCAGCGCTGGTCGAGGAGGAGTGATGCTTCGGTTTTTCTCACAGGTGAAGCGCTCGGCTAGGGCCCTTGTACGCGAGGAGTCGGGCGAAGCCGTGGTGGAGTTCATCGGTTTGAGCGTCATCCTCCTCGTCCCCTTGATCTATGCGATCCTCGCCCTCGCCCAGGTGCAGGCGGGTCTTTTCGCGGCCGAGGGCGGGGCCCGCGAGGCCGCTCGCGTCCTCGCGGATCACCCGGAGGACCAGGCGACGGCGCTGGCGCAAGTCGAATTGGCTTTCGCTGACTTTCATGTGCCCTCTACGCCCTCGACCGAAATCGGATGCAGGCAGTGTTCTGGCGAGCTCAGGGACGTGTCGGTGACGGTCTCGACTTCGATTCCTCTGCCCCTCCTTCCCGCTTGGCTCGGTGAGCGAGTCTGCATGCCCATATCGGTCACTGCGGTGTCCCTCGTGGATGGGGTGAGACTCGATGGGTGAATCGCGCTGTTCTCTTTTCCAGGAAGGAGGAGAATCCTCGTGCGCAGGACGATCCTCGGATCGTGAAGAGGGCCGCATTGGCCTGCTCATGGGGGCGAGCCTGTTCTTCGTCGCCGTTTTCGTGTTCATCTCCTCAGCGATCACTGCGGTTTCGATTGAGGACCGTCGCCTCTTGGCGTGTGCGGATCGTGTCGCGGCGGCGACTGCAGGGATTGTGGACTCTCTGAGCTACTTCAATCAGGAGGGCGCGCTCTCTTTGAATGTGTCGGAGAAGGAATCGTGGAATGTCGCTCAGGAGGCCTTGTCTTCCCTGGGGGCATCCACTTGTGATGTCGGGGATGGTGTTGAGCTTCTCGATCTTGAACGCGAGGGGGATAGTGTGCGTGTTCAGCTCACAACGAGGGCGCGCCTGCCCATTGTTCCTCAGGTGATCGCTGGTTCTGTGGGGCCGGTGCTCACTCAGTGGTCGAATGCCAGGGTGGGGGCGGCTCAGTGATGAGGATGCACGTCTCTTGACTTGTCTTTACTTTGAATGCAAAAGGAGTCGCGAAAGTAAAACGCACGTGGTGGAAAGGTAAAACTTGGGGCTTTGGGGGTCAAATTTCTCACAAGTTGGGTCAATATGCGGGATGGGGCTCAAAGAAGTGGATCGCTCCTGACAATATTCAAGGCATGAGCAACCTTGATGTGAATCGTCTGTCCGACACTCTTCGCCCTGTGTACCAGGCCGTGCTCGATCACAACCCCGAGCAAAATGAGTTCCACCAGGCCGTCTACGAGGTTCTCCTCACGATCGCGCCTCTTGTTGAGAAGAAGCCCGAATACGCGGACCTTGCGATTTTTGACCGTATCGTCGAACCCGAGCGCCAGATCATCTTCCGCGTCCCCTGGGCCGACGACGCCAAGCGCATCCACGTGAACCGAGGTTTTCGCGTCCAATTCAACTCGGCCATCGGCCCCTATAAGGGCGGATTGCGCTTCCACCCCTCGGTGAACCTGTCCATCATTAAGTTCCTCGGCTTCGAGCAGGTCTTCAAAAATGCTCTGACCGGTCTGCCCATCGGCGGCGGCAAGGGCGGCTCCGACTTCGACCCGAAAGGCAAGTCCGATGCGGAGATCATGCGCTTTTGCCAATCCTTCATGGCTGAGCTTTCCCGCCATATCGGCCCCGACACCGACGTTCCCGCCGGTGACATTGGCGTGGGCGGGCGCGAGATCGGCTACCTCTTCGGCCAGTACAAGCGCCTCGCGAACCGTTTCGACGCGGGGGTCATCACCGGCAAGGGCCTCGACTGGGGTGGTTCCTTCGCCCGCACGGAAGCGACCGGCTACGGCCTCGTCTACTTCGCTGAGGAAATGCTCAAGACCCGTTCCACATCCTTCGACGGCAAGAAGGTCGTGGTCTCCGGTTCGGGCAATGTTGCGATCTACGCGTGCGAGAAGGCTCAGCAGCTCGGCGCCACCGTCCTCGCCGTGTCCGACTCCTCCGGCTACATCGTTGACGAGGCCGGCATCGACCTCGAACTCTTGAAGGAGATTAAGGAAGTGCGCCGAGGACGAGTCTCCGACTACGTCGAACAGCGCACAGACGCACGATTCATTTCCTCCGGCTCCATCTGGGATGTCCCCTGTGATATCGCCCTTCCTTGCGCCACTCAGAACGAGTTGCCCCTCGAAGGGGCGAAATCCCTGATCGCCAATGGCGTCACCCTTGTCGCAGAGGGTGCGAATATGCCGACGACCCCTGACGCGATTGAAGCCCTGCAGGCGGCGGGTGTTGCGTACGCTCCCGGCAAGGCCTCGAATGCGGGCGGTGTTGCAACCTCCGCCCTTGAAATGCAGCAGAACTCCGGGCGCACCCAGTGGAGCTTCGACGAGACCGACTCCAAGCTTCACCAGATCATGGTGAACATTCACCGCACCGCCATTGAAACCGCCGACGAGTACGGTGTTGAAGGCGATTATGTCGCCGCCGCGAACCTGGCCGGTTTCGTCAAGGTCGCGGACACGATGGTGAGTTACGGGCTCATCTGAGCATTTTCGGGCCGACTCTCAGCCACGGGCGCAGCCTCCTCGGTCAATCGACTAGGCTGTGCCCGTGGCCATTGAATTCCCAGAAGAGATCCAAGGACTGCGCCAGACGATGGACAATGTCCTCGCCGTCGTGCAGCCTGAACGCTTGCGCTCGCAGATCGCTGAGCTTGAGAAGAAGGCGACTGCTCCCGATCTGTGGGACGACCCTGCCGCCGCGCAGGAGGTGACGTCCGCGCTGAGCCACCGCCAGTCCGAGCTCGACCGCGTGATCCGCATGTCTGAACGCATCGACGATCTCGAAGCGATGGTGGAAATGGCCGGGGAGGATCCCGAGGAGGCCGCAGAGATCCTCGCCGAGGCGGAGGCCGACCTTGAAGCTCTCAAGGCTGATATCTCCGACCTTGAGATCCGCACTCTCCTCGACGGCGAATACGACGAGCGCAATGCCGTCATCACGATCCGCTCGGGCGCGGGCGGAGTCGACGCGGCGGACTTCGCTGAAATCCTCTTGCGAATGTATTTGCGCTGGGCGGAGCGCCACGGATATGCGACGAAGGTCATGGACACCTCTTACGCCGAAGAGGCCGGTTTGAAGTCCGCGACTTTTGAGGTGCAGGCTCCCTACGCTTATGGCACTCTTTCCGTCGAGGCGGGGACGCACCGCCTCGTGCGTATCAGTCCCTTCGACAATCAGGGGCGCCGCCAGACGTCTTTCGCCGCGGTCGAGGTTATTCCGCTCATCGAATCGACCGATCACATTGACATTCCTGACAGCGAGCTCAAGGTTGACGTGTTCCGCTCTTCGGGTCCGGGCGGCCAGTCCGTCAATACGACGGACTCGGCGGTGCGTATGACTCACATCCCGACCGGCATTGTCGTGTCGATGCAGGATGAGAAGTCGCAGATTCAGAACCGTGCTGCAGCCCTTCGAGTCCTCCAATCCCGGCTCTTGGTGCTGCGCCACGAAGAGGAGCAGGCGAAGAAGAAAGAACTCGCCGGAGATGTGAAGGCCTCCTGGGGTGATCAGATGCGCTCCTACGTGCTCCAGCCCTACACGATGGTGAAGGACTTGCGCACCCAGTTCGAATCCGGCAACCCGCAGTCGGTGTTCGACGGCGATATTGATGGCTTCATCAATGCGGGAATCCGCTGGCGCAAGAACCAGCAGAACGAGGCGCAGAACTAAAGCATCGAGCATCCGCCCTCGCCATCCGCATCTGCGGGTCGCGAGGGCCAAGCTGTATGTGAGGGCGGAGCTGTATGTGAAGGTGGAGGGGTATCTGAGGCTCCACCCGCTTCGCGCGGCGTGTCATGGGCCTCGCCGGGGATGGTCCTGCTTAGGCTGGCACAGACCATAAACCCGACTGGACGGCCTCATGATTCGATTCGACGACGTCACCATGGTGTACATGCCAGGTGCGAAACCCGCCCTCGATAGCGTCACCCTGGAAGTTGAACGCGAAGAGTTCGTGTTCCTCGTCGGCAAGTCCGGTTCGGGCAAGTCGACCTTCCTGCAGCTCGTGATGCGCGAGATCAAAGCAACATCCGGGAAAGTGTGGGTCCTCGGACAAGATGTTTCGAAGATCTCCAATTGGTCGGTTCCCAAACTGCGCCGTCAGATCGGCACAGTTTTCCAGGACTTCCGCCTCCTGCCCTCCAAGACGGTGTACGAGAATGTCGCTCTTGCGATGCAAGTGATCGGTAAGTCCAAGCATCAGATCCGCTCGGCTGTTCCCGAGGCGCTGGAGCTCGTGGACCTGGCCGGCAAGGAGAAGCGCCTTCCGCATGAGCTCTCCGGCGGCGAAGAACAGCGTGTTGCGATCGCACGTGCGATGGTGAACCGCCCCGAGCTCCTCCTCGCGGACGAGCCCACCGGAAACCTCGATCCTGAGACCTCTTTGGGGATCATGCGACTCTTGGATCGGATCAACCGTCAGGGAACGACAGTCGTCATGGCGACGCATGATGCCGAGATCGTGAATCAGCTGCGCAAACGCGTCATCGAGTTGCATGGCGGCGAGGTTGTGCGCGACCAGTCGCGCGGCGTCTACGGGGCGGCGAGGTGAGCAGATGAAACTCCGATTCATTCTTTCTGAGGTCGGTAAGGGCCTTTCACGCAACCGGGCGATGTCCGTCGCCGTCATCCTCGTCACCTTCGTTTCCCTCCTTTTCGTGGGGGTCGCGGGCCTGTCTCAGATGCAGGTCATGCACATGAAGTCCGAGTGGTACGACAAGATCGAGGTCTCGATCTATATGTGCGCCATCAATGATGGCAATCCTTCCTGCAATGGTTCTGAGGCGAATACAGAGCAGATCTCCCAGGTGAGGGCCAAACTCAAATCGCCTGAAATGCAGCCCTATGTGAAAGAGGTCTACGAGGAGTCGAAGGAAGAGGCCTACGAGAACTTCAAAAGGCTCTACGGGGACTCGACGATCGGCCAGTGGACGAGTGCGGACATGATGCAGGTGTCCTTCCGCGTCAAGCTCGTCGACCCGGAGCAGTATTCGATCATCAAAGAGGAGTTCTCCGGAGTCGCGGGAGTATCCGAGGTCAAGGATCAGCGTGAAATCATTGAGCCCCTGTTCAAAGTGATCGACGCGGCCCGCCTGCTCGCCCTCGGTCTCGGCGTGGTGATGATCGTTGCGGCGATCCTCCTCATCTCCACGACGATCCGCTTGTCGGCGATGAGTCGTGAGCAGGAAACGCAGATCATGCGCTATGTGGGTGCATCGAATCTGTTCATCCAAGCGCCCTTCATGATCGAGGGTGCGCTCGCCGCCGTTACCGGTGCCCTGCTCGCGGTCGCCTCTCTTTTCGCCTTTGTGGTGTTCCTGGTACAGGGCTGGTTGCAGCCTGCCTTCCAATGGACGCGTTTCATTGGCGTTCGTGAAGTGTGGATCATGACGCCTCTCCTCATTCTTGCCGCGGTCCTCTTGGCACTCATCGCCTCCGCGGTGTCCCTCGCGAAGTACACGAAGGTGTGACATGAAGTCGGTGAATCCTCGTTTTGTTCGGGCACAGCGCCTCGCCGTCGTTTCTTTGGCCCTCTTCGGCCTCGCCCTCACCCAGGCCGCCTCTCCCGCACTGGCCGAGGAGTCGCGCGAAGAGGTCGCCGAAGCCCAAGAACAGGCTGCAGCACGAGTGGATGCCCTGGAATCGGAGATCGAGGATATTGATGCGAATCTCGCACAGGTCTTCCTTGACCTCACCGCAGCGAATGAGAAGATCCCCGTGGCGCAGCAGGCCGTCGAAGAGGCCACAGCGCGAAGGGATACGGCGAATCGTGAGCATGAGATCGCCCTTGGACAGCTCACCGCAGCGAGGGGACAACAAGACGCCTTGAATGAGGAGGTCGCTCAGGCTCAAGCCCGTCAGCAGGACGCCAATGATGCAATCGGCGACCTGGCTCGACGCATGTATCAAAACGGATCAAGTTCAGCTGTGGTCCTCGCTTTGACGAAGTCCGGCACGGAGACGATCGACCAGCGAGCCTCCGCGGCCGATGCAATGGCGAGGACACAGTCCCAGGCCTTGAATGCCGCAATCGATATCCAGACGACTCAGCGCACCCAGCTCGGACGCCAGCAGGCGATCACTGATCGTATTGCCGCTTTGGAGGACCAGGCAGCCAGGGCCCTCGATGATGCGAAGACTGCGGAAGCACAAGCGCAGGCTGGCCTTGAAGAGCTTGAGAGGGCGAAGGCTGAGGCTCAGGTGAAACAGGCCGAGTGGGATTCGAAGAAGAGTGAGCTCGATGCTCAGCTCGCCCAGGCTCAGGCCGATTATGAGGAGCGAACCGCGCGCCTGCAACAGATTGACGCGGAGAACCGTTCGAACGGCCGCTACTACGTTTCCTCTGCGGGCTTTACGAATCCGGTGCTGCCCCAGTCGATGGTCATCACTTCGCCTTTCGGTTGGCGCTTCCACCCCGTCCTCGGCTATGAGAAGTACCATTCCGGAGTGGATCTGGCCGCGCAATGCGGTGAACCGGTGTTTGCTGCGGCTGATGGGGTTGTCTCGCATGTGGGCTCTGACTATTCAGCGGGCAACTACGTTGATGTCAGTCACGGGATCGTCGGAGGTAACTCTGTTATTTCCGAGTATCTGCACATGCAGGCGATCTACGTGTCTGCCGGCCAATCGGTTTCTGCGGGCACCATTCTCGGCGAGGTCGGGATGACCGGGTATGCGACGGGATGCCACCTGCATTTCGGTATTTTGCAAAACGGCGTGAATGTCGACCCGATGGGGTATCTGTGAATCAGCGCTAAACTGGGCGGCCTGATCGCTCTCGACGAGGGTTGATCGATCTGCTCTGGGACCGGGGGCATGTGCCGATCCTGGGTGCTGTGACGCGGAAAGTGAGAGGGGGCGCTGTGCCCAAGGAGTGGAAGAAACAAAAGCCGGCCGAGGGCGAGCGCCGAAAGGCCGCCTCGGACCAGAAGAAGACCATCGCTCGCAATAAGAAGGCGCGTCACGACTATCTCATTGAGGAGACCTGGGAGGCGGGAATCGTCCTCACAGGCACCGAGGTGAAAGCACTGCGCATGGGCCGGGCTTCACTGGTTGATGCCTGGGTCGAGGCGAAGAATGGTGAAGCCTGGCTGTACGGGGCGAATATTCCCATGTATGCGCAAGGCTCGTGGACGAATCATGCTCCGACTCGTAAGCGCAAGCTGTTGCTCCACAAGTCTGAGATTCTTCGCATCGAGCAGAAGGTGAGCGCGAAGGGCTATACGGTCGTGCCCCTCGAGCTCTACTTCATCGGCGGACGCGCGAAGGTCGAGATCGCCTTGGCGAAGGGCAAACAGGAGTGGGATAAGCGCCAGGCCCTGCGCGAGAAGCAAGACAAGCGCGAGGCCGAACGCGCGATGCGCCGCTACACCAAGCGCCCCCAGCGCTGAGCTCGGTGGAGCTCAGGCATAGAAGACTCAGAACTTGGCGAAGCCTGAAGGGCCGGAATCGGAAGAACCCGATTCCGGCCCTCATGTTTGTCACTCACAGGTCACTTCTTCATCGAATCCTTTGAGTCCTCAGACATGGAGCCGCCGTCTTTCATCTTGTCGCCATCCTTCATGCCGTCGCCATCTTTCATCTTGTCGCCGTCCTTCATGGCGTCGCCTGAGCCCGAGTCCTTCATCTGCTGATTCGTCGAAGCCGGGTCCTTCATGGCATCGCCATTGGAGGAATTCGAGCATGCGCTCAGACCGAGGGCTGCGATCGAGATGACGAGGGCGGAAGCTGCGAGCTTGGGGAGCATGGGGAAACCTTTCGATGATCAATGATTCTCAACAGCCTTCGAGCGGCTGCCACGAGAGATTCGGAGTCCACAGGGGCTCGGATTGCAAAAAGTGGCGTGAGGAAGACCACTTCTTGTGGGTGTGTTGAATCCCATCCGCCAGCGGCTCGGCCTCGAACCAGGGGTGTCGTCGAATGAAAGGTGGACTCGTGCTCAGTGTCGCCCTCATCGGATTGCTCGGCGGATTCATTACGGGAATCTCGCCGTGCATCCTCCCCGTGCTCCCCGTGATCTTCTTATCGGGAGGTGCCCAATCAGCGCGCCCCACGATCCAGATCGCAGGCCCTTTGGCTCCCAAATCTGAACCCCAAAGTGAAGCTTCGAAATGGCGCCCTTACTTGGTGGTCGCGGGACTTGTCGTCTCCTTCACCTTCTTCACTCTTCTTGGATCCGCGCTGCTTTCGCTCCTGCATTTACCGCAGAGCTTCATTCAGTGGACGGGCGTTGTTCTCCTCACTGTGATCGGCATCGGCATGCTGGTCCCACGGGTCATGGAGGTTTTGGAAAAGCCCTTCCTGCGCTTCGGTCGTTCGACAGGACAGAAGAAGCCCTCGAACGGCCTTTTGCTGGGAATCGTCCTCGGCGCGGCCTACGTTCCCTGTGCTGGCCCGGTTCTCGCGGCCGTTTCCGTTGCAGGCACCACTGGAAGGATCGGGCCTGAGACTCTCGTCCTCGCTTTCTCCTTTGCCCTTGGCACCGCGATCCCCTTGCTTTTCTTCGCTCTCGCGGGTCGTCGTCTCACTGAAAGGATCGCAGCTTTCCGCTCCCATCAGCGCCAGATCCGCTCCATCGCAGGCATTGCAATGATCGCGCTGGCTCTCGGCATCGTGACGGGGGCTCCCGCTGCAATCCAACGAGCCCTGCCCGACTACTCTTCGAGCCTCCAGCAACGCACCGACGAAGCTCTCAACGGTTCTTCATCTCGCTGCGTTCCCGGTGCCGAAGGATTGGCGGATTGTGGTCCTCTTCCCAAAGTCGAGGGGATCAAAGGGTGGATCAACACTCCCGATGCTGGGGCGATTGCTCAAGAGGAGATCACTCGGGGAGTGACCCTGATCGACTTTTGGGCGTACTCGTGCATCAACTGTCAACGCTCAGTGCCCGGCATTGAGAAGCTTTACCAGACCTACAAGGATTCCGGTCTGCAGGTCATCGGCGTACACGCCCCCGAATACGCCTTCGAGAAAGTTGCTGAGAATGTTGAAGCAGGAACGAAGAAGCTGGGCATCACTTACCCGGTCGCCCTCGACTCGGACCTGGTGACCTGGACGAACTTCGATAATCACTACTGGCCCGCCCACTACTTGTCGGACGCTTCAGGCACAGTGAGAGCGATCCGTTTCGGCGAAGGAGGGGAGGGCGCAACAGAGAATCAGATCCGCACTCTCCTCAAGGAGGCGGACCCGGATGTGAATCTTCCCGCTCCGGTATTCGCCAAGAATGAGCCGGAAACGAATCTTGCGAATGACCGCACACCTGAAACCTACCTCGGTGCGCTGCGTGCCGAGCGCCACCAGGGAACTCCCTCCGCGAGGGGGCGCCTCCTTGCAGGTGAAGGCGAGTACGCCTTCCCGGACAAACTCGCTACCCACTTCTTCGCCCTTGAAGGCAAATGGAATGTTTCAGGGGAGTCGATCACGCCTTCCGAGGAGGGGGAGGGAGGCAAACTCCGTCTCCATTACAAGGGAAAACGCGTTGACTTGGTGATTTCCGGAAGCGGGGTTCTCACCTGGACACTCGACGGCGAACGCAAGAGCCTCGAGATCGAGGGCGCCCCGAATTCGATGACCCTCGTTGATATGCCCGAGTCGGGCGAGGGGATCCTCGAACTCGAGGTGCCTGCGGGCTTGGCGCTCTACTCCTTCACCTTCGGGTGAAGAAGAGAAGCCTCCTCGTCTATGTGCACGGGGGCGCGCCGCTTAAGATTGGCGCGTGAAGAACCCGGAAACGACGGACGAGGAGCTTCTCGCACTCATCAAGACAGGGGACCGCGATGCATTCGAAGTCCTCTACGGACGATGGGTTTCGCGTCTCCTGGCGCTCGCCGTGTCAATCCTCGTGGATCGAGCACAGGCCGAGGAGATCCTCCAAGAGACACTCCTGGAAGTATGGCGCACAGCGGGCGCATTCGACCCTTCAAAGGGGAGTGCGAGGGCGTGGCTCGTCACCATGACGAGGCGCCGGGCAATCGACAGGGTCCGCAGCTCAGAGGCAGCCCGCAGGCGCGAGGAGCGCAGACCTGATGAGGATCTGCCCTTCGATGTGACTGCAGAAGCCGTCGAGGCGTCCATCGTGGCGAAGGAGGTTCGAGATGCTCTCGAAGCCCTTGGAGAGCCGCACAAGACCACAATCGAGCTCGCCTACTTCACGGGGCTCACGCATCGACAGATCGCCGAACAGATGAATACTCCGCTCGGTACTGTGAAAACACGAATCCGCGACGGCGTCGCACGACTGGGAATGATCATGGGAGGTGGGCGATGAACGCCAATCGTCATGAACCCGTCGACCCCGATGAGGTCGAGGGCTTCGAGTGTGAGGCCGTTGACATGGAGCTCGCCGGTATCCTCGGCTCTTCACTCGCTCCGCTTGAGCCTTCTGCCGGTTTCAAAGAGGCCCTTTTCGCGAGGCTCGACGAAGTCGAACAAATCCCAGAAGAGGCTCTGGCCTCGGTGTCATCGGATATACGCTCCTCGTCCTCGTCCTCGTCCTCGTCCTCGTCAACGGGGGGAATGGCTTGGGGTGAACAGGAGCCTCTCGCTCAAGTCCTTCCTCTCCGCCATAGGCTTCGCCCCTGGCTTTTGCGGAGCACTGCAGCCGCCGCACTGCTCGTCGTAGGGATCGGGATCGGGCGGGCGAGCGCGATCACTGACATGTCTCAGGAGCACTCTTATGCAATGCTCAACCAGAGTCAGGACGTTGAGCGCTCCACCGACACAATGCCCGATGGGCACATCGCAACCCTCACCTGGTCGAGCGAAATGGGCAAGGCCGCTGTCACCTTGCCTTCCCAGATGAGCGAGGGCATGACGGAGCCGAGTTCGACGAAGGTTTTGCAGGTCTGGGTCCGCGACGCACAGGGAGTGCGTTCGGCGGGCGTGTATTCGCCGAGCAGGGGGATGAACTTCGCGTTCATTGATCTGATGCCCGAGGACGGCGACGAGATCTTTGTGACGATCGAACCCGCTGGCGGTTCTCAGGCGCCGAGCGGAGAAGCTCTTGTCGCAATGCGCGTGGGCGCCTCCTCCTTTGCGGGCGACGAGGGCGGGGCGCAAGACAGGGACGGGGCAGAAGAGGGGGACATAAGCGGAGCTATCGAAGGAGCTCAGACGGGGACGAGGGCGCCCCTGGACTCCTAGAGTCGAGGCGCTGAATGTTTTCAAACCTCGCATCCTTTCCCGCTCATTGTTTAGCTCTTGATTTTTCCTGACACTGGGGGATACGCTGTAACGTCCGATCGTTTCGATGGTCGGTGAGTTGATGAACTCAATAGGGGATGATCGGTTTCGACGGCGGTCGTCGATCGAGGGGAAGCGGGCCGAGAACGCGCGCTCAACTCGCAAACGCTGCGTGCAAACCAATAGGTGCCGAACAGAACCGCACCGACTACGTTCTCGCCGCCTGATTGCCGCGTGAACCTTTAGTCCGTCAGCCCAGGCGGTGCCTCCAGCCTGGTGTCTGGCGTCGTTCAGGAGGCCACTGGGTGCGGACCATGTCGGTGGGTCCGTTCCGACACTCAATCGACTGAGCCTACTGGCAGCAGGCCTGCATGACGTCAGGGGCTGAGAAATAAACAGCAGGATGCGCCCGGAGAAGACCTCGGGGTCGGCCGTCGGACGGGGGTTCGATTCCCCCCATCTCCACTCTAGAAGCCCCAGAACCGCGCGGTTCTGGGGCTTTCCCCTTGCCAATCCAAGGAATCCAGGCCTCCATATCTCACACCCGATACCGCAGGATAGGGCAGGATGGGGCATACTATCTGGCACGAGGGTGGCACGGTATCTGGTATGAGATGTCGTGCCACAAGCTCCCGCAGGAGGAGGACACATGGGCAGGCGAGCATTCGGGTCGATCAGGAAGATTTCGTCCGGACGCTTCCAGGCCAGATACACGGGGCCGGATGGGCAGAAGCACCCCGCTCCCTCGACCTTCGCACGCAAAAGCGATGCCGACGCTTGGCTCGCCCGCATCCAGACGCAGATCTCAATGGGGGAGTGGAAGAGCCCCGAGGAGATCGAGCGCCAGGAGCGCGCCTACGAAGCCGAGGCTCGCCGCGCTTCACTCCTTTTCTCCGACTGGGCCGACGAATGGCTCGCCTCCCTCCCCTCCCTCGGCCGCTCCCCAAAAACCGTCCAGACGCACACCTATCGTATGCGCCGACTCCTCGACGAATTCGGGAGCCACCCCCTCGCGCAGATCACCCCTGCCGATGTCTCCGCCTGGTACTCGCGCACCTGGGAGGAGAGCGGTCCCGGCGTCGCCAGGCCCGTCTACATGACCCTGTCCACCATGATGAGCGCCGCGAAACGCCAGCGCCTCATCGAGGAAAATCCCTGCCAAATCCCCGGAGCCCAAGACCACAAGCCCACCGACAGGGCGCACCGCCAGGTCGCGACCCCTGCCGAGGTCCGCGCCGACGCCGGCGAAGAACCACAAGACTGACTACCCACATCCGAAGGAACGACCCCTTCACATGATTCGCAAGCTGCGCCGCATCATCCTTTGGATCGCGATAGCCTTCAACCTGCTCCTCACAGCCGCATCCATCTCGATGTGGTTTGACCCGCCAGCCGGGCAGGACAGGGTTGGAGGGGTCTTCGCGACGTTCTTCTTCCTCCTTATCGCCGCTGGCTTCTTCCTCATTGACTGGAAGGTCGTGAAGCCCTGGCAGCCGAAGGTGAGACAGCAACCTGCTCCTCGCACAATTGCGCCAACAGCTGAGACTCCAGCCGATACGCAGGGGACGGGCATCCGACGATCACTCGAACGAATGAGCGAGGCCCTTGCTCGATTCCAGAAGAGCATGGAACTGAAGACAGAGGAGAGTCGAGGCAAATCTGAGGAGCTTCGGCGCGAGGCTGAGGAAACGAGAATGCGTGCCAAAGAGTCTTCCAGACAGCTCAAAGCTGGTGTGCGCGAGTTTTTGACATCCGCCTCCGCGAAGGCGTCGCGCTCGGAAGTTTCTGGGAAAGAGTCCTCGTACTTGCAAAAGGTGATCGCCCAGTGTGGAGATCGTGGTCGGGTCGAGCTCTCGCGGCACAAGCCCCCGGCTACACTCCCGGACCCAAGGGCGGTTCCGGTGCGCTTGCGGCATGGGCCGATATCATCCCAGAGCCGAAGAACTCCTACGATCCCGAAGCAGTCCAAGCCCACGTCATGGGCAAGCCTGTCGGCTACTTCTCCCTCGAATGGAAAGACGCTGCCCATGAACAACTGCGGCGCAACAAGAACAAAGGAGCGCAAGTCCCCGTCGTTGTCCGCTGGTGGAACGGGCGCGCCTACGTCTGGGCCTTCTCTACCTTCGCTGACGCCCAAGGCTTCGCCGCATGGGCAACCGCCCACAATCGCGACTGACACCCCGAGGAGTGACGACCGATGAGCAGCACCACTCGCACGGTGAAGGTTTCCTCCCTGCGCTTGGACTCCCAGAACCCTCGCCTCGGTGAGGAGATTGCGTCACAGGAGAGCATCTTCGCTGAGCTTCTCTCAACCGACGCGAAAGTCCGAGAACTCGCCACCCTGGCTTTGTCAATCGTCAAACTCGGAGGTCTAGACCCGTCTCAGCTTCCTGTTGTCGTGGAAGAAGGCAGCGAGCTCGTCGTTATCGAAGGTAACCGAAGAATTGCGGCTCTCAAACTTCTCCTACGGCCCAGCCTTGCTCCTAACGAGAAGCTCAAGCGCAGGTTCTCAGAGATAGCGAAGGAGGGCTCGATCTCCCCGTCGGTGAGGATCGTGCAGTTCGATTCTCGATCCAAATATGACTCATACCTTGTCCTGCGCCACACCGGCGAGAATAAAGGCGCCGGATTGAAGCCCTGGCGAAGCGCTGACATCGCGCGCTTCCAAGAGCGGCAAGGAAAATCTCGGTCAATTCACACTGAGCTCATCGCCTGGTGCCGAGCTGAATTCGCTGACGACGAAGAGATGCTCAAGCTTGTCGGGACGATCGAACAAGGCTACTTGACGACACTCAAACGCTTTCTCATGAAAGTAATCCGAGACCGTCTTGGGCTTCGATGGACCGAGGGGAAACTGAGTGTCGAGTACAGCGCCGCACAACTGCGCCCCTTCCTTAAGAGACTCTTTGTCGATCTGACTGGCAAGATGCCCAACGATCAACCGTGGTCACGAGCCCGCCAGGAGAACGTGCTCGCCTACGTATACGAAACCCACCCGGATCTCCTACCGTCCGAAGAAGAGAAAGCCCAGCCAGAGCCTGAGCCCGTGGCTGCCCGTCCCGACGAGAAGAACTCCTCTGCCCCCGCAGCCAAGGAAGAGGTTGATCCTCGCTCCGCTTCACCGTCCACATCTTCCGATGAGAAAACTCAAAACCAAGCCAATGCGGGTAGCGCCCCCCAAACGCCGACTGCGATTCTCGAAGGCCTAGATCTGTCCGTCTTCGGTCAACGAATCAACAACATTCACATCCAAGCTCAGCGACTTCGGGTAGCAGCCTCCCCGGACCTCTGCGGCATCGCGCTACGAGTAATCCTCGAACTGTGCGTCGATGAATTCTGCAAGCAAACCTCGGTCCAACGTGCGACGATCCTCTCAGACACTGTCCTCAATGTCATTCAAACGATCGATCCAGCGGCTACAAAGGGAGGGAATGCTCAAGGTAATCCTCTCACCCCCATCTACCGGGATTACAAACGCAATGGTACAGACCGTGGGTATGCCGCCGACAGGATCCACGACTTCGTGCATTCCAGCACGCGCGTTGTCACAGCAGGCGAAGTTCTTCGAGAATCGCAACAGCTCTCAGCACTGCTGGTGGCCATGAGCGAATATCTGCGCAATACTCAGAACCCATGAGGAACCTATCGCCCCTGCGCTACCCCGGCGGCAAAGTGCGCCTCACGCCCTTCTTCGCCCAGCTCCTCACCATCCAGGAGCCCGTCCCCACTAGGTACGCGGAGCCCTTCGCTGGAGGCGCCGGCGCAGCCCTGCGCCTCCTTGATGAAGGGTACGTCTCCCACATCCACATCAACGACATCCACCCCGGCATCGCAGCCTTCTGGCGCAGCGTCACTACACAACCCGAAGAATTCATCGCCCGTATCAACTCGACTGCCGTCACGATCGAGGAGTGGCACGCCCAGCACGAAGTCTTTGAGAACGGCTCCAGCAACGACGATCTTTCGCTCGGCTTCGCCACCTTCTTCCTCAACCGCACCAACCGCTCCGGAATCCTCACCGCCCGCCCCATCGGAGGCCTCGAACAGACCGGGAAATGGCTCATCGACGCCCGCTACAACAAGCAAGGCCTCATCGGCAGGATCGAACGCATCGCACAACTCGCCGGACGCATCACCGTCACCGAACTCGACGCCCTCGACTTCCTTGACAACATTGAGCACTACGAAGACGACATCTTCGTCTACGCAGACCCCCCCTACGTCGTCCAAGGCAACAAGCTCTACCTCCATGCCTTCAACGCCGACGACCACCGAGCCCTCGCAGACAAACTCCTGAACGCCCTCTACCCCTGGATCCTGACCTACGACGACGAACGCATCATCTGGGAAGACCTCTACGGCGCCGAACGCTGTGCCCGATTCAACATCGCCCACACCGCCCAGAACAACCACGTCGGATCCGAAACCATCATCTACGGCCCCACCATCACCGTGCCCGGCACCCAAGAAATCACTCCCGGGCGCCGCGCCAACTGGATCTGACGCTCCTTCGAGAGAGGCCTCTCGCTACCCCCACATGCCCATGCCTGCCCGTACCATCGCGCGCATGTGGCATCCCTGGCGGGCACTGCGCTCCCTCCTCGACATCGACGTCATCTGGACTGAACGGCTCCCCTCAGGTGTCCTCGGCGCCACTGACGGGGCGAAGATCTGGATGACCCCGCGTCAGTTGCAGGCTGAACGCCGCTGCACCCTGACGCATGAGCTCATCCACATCGAACGCGGCCACATCGGCTGCCAACTGCCTGCCATCGAAGCTGAAGTCTGTGAAGAAGCAGCACGCCGCCTCATCCCCCTCGACGACCTCGTTCACGCGGTCATCTGGGGCCAATCCCCCGACGAAGTCGCCGACGAACTCTGGGTCGACCTAGATACACTCATGACACGCCTCAACATCCTCACCGACCGGGAGCACCGAGCGTTGAGCAATGCGTTGGCGGAACGCGACGGGTGGTAGGGCTGAAGGTTGAAGCTCTGTGTAGGTCCTGCATCTGTTGTTCAGGGGAGCATCAATACGCTGACCTTTCGTCTGACATCGGGTAGGTCGTTGGTTCGAGCCTTGAAATAGACGCGATTGGCCACAATGTCAGCGGCGCGGATCAACGGATCCAGCTTGGAATCTCGCATCTCGAGACGAACATCTGTCAGCGTTGGAAGAATGGGAGGGAAGAACGATGCGTAGTTCCAGTTGAATGTCCCCGTCTTGAGTTCCTGGATCAAGGATTCACGCAACTCGTATCGGCCATTCGTCGCTGTCGTGTGCTCATCCATACGAACGTCGATCGTCTCGGAGTAATCAGCGGGGATCTCGCCGGAGCTCATCAGCTGTTGGAGGGCGCTCTTCAACGCTCGCTTGAAGGCGTAGTCCAGATAGCGTTGCTTCGTCTTCTTGTCGCAGAAGATCTCCGAGCGGATGCGATCGAGCTTCACGACAACGGCGAATTTGTGGACGTTGTTGAGAGAGCGGAATAGTTTGCCTTTGTCTCTGCCAGAAAGAGTCACGGCTTTGAGCTCACCATGGATCGTGCGGCCAGCCGAGGGACCAAGACTGCGTTCGGCCTTCCGGTACATGCGCAGGCACGAGTCTCGCGACGCTTTGTCCAGAAAAATCAGCCCACCGAACACGAACACTTTCTCATGGGCCTGATCGAATACGCCAGACTCGTCGGCGTACACAAAGATCGACACTGCATCCTCACAACAAAAAAGAAGGGTCACTTCCGTGACCCTTCCCCAGGACGCCGACGGCCTTACAGACCGCTTAAACGCGAGTTCGATGCGTTCCCGGTGTACAGCGTGTTTCCACCTGCGAGTCACAGAATAGCATCATACGTCACTCGCTGACAATACGAATTCGAGGCCCTGTGACCTGGTCGAGGGTCTCCCACCGGACCTGTGGGCCGCCCCCTTCATTCGGTCCGGACGCTCTGTGAGTCGTCGGTTTCGATTTGATGGGTGCATTGCTGAGCGTACTCGATTGGGGGTAGGTAGCCGAGCGAGGAGTGCCGGCGGTGATGGTTGTACTCGTCTTTCCAGTCGCCGATCACGACCTGCGCGTGCAGCAGCGAGTAGAAGCTGTTGATGTTGAGGCATTCGTCGCGGAGTCGGCTGTTGAACGACTCGACGTACCCGTTCCGCCACGGCGAGCCCGGTGGGATGTAGGACAGGCCGGTGCGGGTGCCTGCCCAGTCGGCCATCGCTTCGCTGATGAACTCCGGCCCGTTGTCGGACCTGAGCACAGCGGGAGCGCCGCGGACGGCGACGAGATCCTCGAGGTGCGCGGTGAGCCGGTCGGCGGTGATCGACCGCTCGACCAGCCCGCCGATGCATTCCCGGGTGTGCTCATCGACGATCGAGCAGATCTTGATCGGCCGGCCCTGCTCGTCGGCGTCGAACTGGAAGTCCACCGCCCACACCACGTTCGGCGCGTCCGCTGTTGCGGGGTCGACGGTCGAGGACCCGACGCGTTTGCGACGGAGCTGCTGCGAGACGCAAAGGCCCTCGTCACGCCAGAGGCGTTGGATCTTCTTGTGGTTCACGACCCAGCCCTCGGCGCGCGCATCGTGATACGCGCGTCGGTACCCGTAACGGGGGTGTTTCTTCGCCCAGGCACGCAGCCAGTCCCGCAACGCCCGGTCCGGGTCTGCGGTCGTGTCGCCCTTGAGCGGCCGCCGGTACGCGGAGCGGGACAGCCCGACCAGACGACACGCCATCCGTTCACTCACCTGCAGTGTCCTGATCAGGTGAGCGACGGCGGCGCGGCGCCTGCCCGGGCCTAGAAGTTTCCCTCAGCCAACTCCTTGAGCGCGGCCTTCTCCAACTCCGCCTCGGCGAGCAGCCGCTTGAGCGTCGCGTTCTGCTTCTCGAGCTCCTTCAGGCGCTTCGCGTCGTCGGCCTTCAACCCGCCGTACTGGTTACGCCACCGGTAGTACGTCTGCTCGGACACCCCGAGCTCCCGGCACACCGCCGCGACATCCGCGCCGTCGGCGAGCATCCTGTCGGCCTGCCCGAGCTTGCGGACGACCTGTTCCGGGGTGTGACGCTTCCTGCTGTTCGACATGATCTGACCAGTCTCCCTGCCCGAACCCTCGGGCGACAGGACGACTCTCAGAACCACCGGACCTACGAAACGGGGTCAGCCCAGTGCAAGAGTTCGGGAAATGTCTTTCCAGGGTTCATCAGCATATGGATGGGCGCTATGAGCTCGTCGATGAAGATGTCAAGGAGTTCGGTTACTGGCGAAGCAGAGTCCTGGCTATGCTGGGTGGGGGTCAACTGGAGCAGGAGGAACACTGATGACGAAGAACTCTAATGTCATTGAGCACTTCCTCCTCATCTATGACCGTAAGGAAGACAAACTCCTATCGTCTCGCTCGTATGGCACAGATGGAGATGTCGCGGCCCGCGCATACCGGGAGGCTGAGTTGCGCTACCACGATAGGCCCGAAATCGACATTGTCCTCGTCGGGTCTGACTCGCTTGAGACAGTGAAACGAACCCACTCGACATACTTCCGTGGCTTCACCGCGCACGACCTCCAGCAGCTCGTGGATTCTCTCAGCTTCGAGTGAGCAACAGCGCTACTTAAAACCCTCCGTACAACCTCGCCTGGGTCTTCTCCAGAACCTCACGAAGGTCCTTTTTCCTCAGTTCCTCAACAGAGGTGAGGATTCGGTTGAGAGTCTCATCAAGTTCTTCGCAGTGGCGCTCGCCGCTTTTCACTTCACCCTCCCCCTCCTTCGACGCCGCCGAAGGAGCAGGCAGGTCCGTTTCCACAAGGAGACGCTCTTCGGGCACCTGTCGAATGTAGGCTCGCCCGCGTTTCGACGTGAGCATCGCCGGGTTGATGGAGATATACCCGCCCATGCGGATCAGGCGCGTCAGATCATCACTCGTGCCCGAGAAACGATGGAACACGGGAACAAGCCCACGTCCGAGGGCGTCGGATCCTTCCAGAAGATCGAGGACGGTGCTGGCGGCTCGAACAGCGTGAATCGAGAGGACATGGGGCAGAGGACTCGACTTTTGAGCCTGCCCGCCGTGAACGCCCCCGTGAAGCGCCGCCTCGCAGCTCATTGTCACCACCTCGGAAAACACCTCGACTTGCAGTTGCGCGGGCACAGCCTCCAATCGCCTGGGCGCGAAATCTAGCCCGACCTCGCCAATGAGGCGAGTCTTTTCAAGGCCGGAGCCGAAGAGTTTAAGCTCTTCGCCGATGTGCGCCTCTTCGATATACCAGGGGTGCAGCCCAAGAGACCACGCTGGCCAGTGCACCTTGGCGCCCTCGTCGCCACCTGCGCCTAGGTTGGCCCCCGCATCCCGGCGGGCGTTGGCCGCCCATTCCAGGTTCTCGTAAAAGCGAGAGGGCAGGAGTGTTTGGGCGACGAGCCGGAGCCCGCGTTTCGTGCAAGCGTGCAGAAAGGGGAGACGCTCGCCCTCGTCAATGAAATCGAAATGGTAATGGGTGTCTAGCCTCGAGAACACGGCGTGCCCCTCCAAGAATCGACGAGGCGCGGGGGTGTGGGCATGGGGCTCAGCCCCGCGAGTCTTTGAATGACCTGTCCGGCGAGCATCTGCCCCATGATCGGCGGCATATAGCTCATCGACCCGAGCTTCGCGTTCGCATCCCAACTCTTCGGGGCGATGAAGCTGGGGTGTGCCTCTTGGGAGCTGAGGACTTCGAGGTCCGCGATCCCCCGGTGGCGGCATTCACGGCGCATCGCACGGGCGAGATGGCAGTGGCGTGACTCTTGGACTTCGCAGAAATGGAGCTGCGTCGGGTCAAACTTGTTAGCCGCGCCCATTGAAGAGATCAGAGGAATCCCCTCCTTTGCGCACCAGCGGGCGATCCCGAGCTTTTGAGTGAGGGTGTCGATGCAGTCGAGAACGTAGTCGGGCCGGGGCAATCGGTCCAGGGTCTGTTCGAGTGTGCGCGAATCCAGGTAGGTCCGTGTCGCGAAGACCGTGCATTCGGGGTTGATATCGGCGACGATCTGGGCCATGACTTCCGCTTTTTCGCGTCCGAGGGTCGAGGTGAAGGCGAGTTTTTGTCGATTGATATTCGATTCTTCGATGATGTCGCGGTCGAGGAGGACGAGGGAGCCGATCCCGCCGCGTGCGAGTGCTTCAGCGCAGCTCGAGCCGACGCCGCCCAAGCCGAGGACCATTACTCTCGCCTTTGTCAGCGAGTTCAGGCCTTCGGTGCCGAGGAGGAGTTCGAGTCGGGCGAAGCGTTCGCCGGGCATGGGGCCTCCCTAGTGATTCGGGCTTGGGGGAGCGGGGACGGATGGGGAACATTATTGCCGAGGGCGGGGAGTAGTTTCGAATGCCACCATGTTGGTATCATCTCCCTATGGCGATGACTTTAAGGCTCAGTGCTGAAGATGAGCGACTCCTCGCCGATCTGGCGGCTGCGGACAATGTCAGCAAACAGGAGGCGACTGTTCGGGCGATCCGCGAGGTTGCAGAACGCCGCAGTCGGGTTCAGTCTGTTGCTCAAGCTTCCGAGAGAGTGCGAGTGCGCTATGCGCATGTTCTCGAACGTTTAGGGCGATGACCATCTACCTGAGCGTCGAGGATCTTCTGATGCTCGCAGATGACCTCGGGGTCGGGCCGCTGCGGGATCTTGGCCTGCTTGAGGCCGCCGTCCGCCGTCCCTCGGCCTCCCTGTGGGGAGTAGAGGCGTATTCTTCGCTCGAACTCAAGGCTGCGGCCCTGCTCGACTCGCTTGTGAACAATCATCCGCTCGTCGATGGGAATAAACGTCTGGGGTGGTTGGCGACGCTCGTCTTCTTGGAGATCAATGGGACATGGATCGAGGCTCCCGATGATGATGCCTACGAGCTCGTGATGTCACTCGCCGCTGGGGAGTTGACGATCGCGGACCTGGAGCGCTCCTTGAAGCTGTGGGCGAGCGCTTCGCCTTGACCTTCCTCTCCTTTTTGGGGCAGCAAACAAAGAAATACCCCAGGGGGTATATGCTTCCTATGTTTTTGCTCCTTCAGACCAGGCAATCGCGCCGAGAGGAACCCCAATGACGGCATCTCAACGATCGCTCGCCCACATGCCCGTAACCGTCTTCGCTTCCGTGATGGGGGTGGGCGCCCTCTCCCTCGCATGGAAGAGAGCCGCACACCTATGGGAGCTGCCCACATGGCCCTCCCTCCTCATCCTCGCCATTGCCGCATCCCTCTACGTCCTCGTCCTGTGCGCCTATCTGGCGAAGTGGGCGCTGCACCCCAAAGCGGCGCGGGCTGAACTCTCCCACAAGATGCGCATGCCCTTCGTCCCGACGATCACCATCGCAACCCTTGTCCTGGCAACCGCAGGCGCGGATGTCGCCCCCGGCCCGGCCCGCATCATGTGGTGGGTGGGCGCACTCGGACACCTGCTCGCCACAGCCCTCGTCCTCACAGCATGGTCGATGCGTCCCGACGTCACGAGCACGGACATCACTCCCGCCTGGCTGATCCCCATCGTCGGCAATGTCATCACCCCACTGGCAGCCCCGCAGATCGGCAATATGGACCTCGCGTGGTTCTCCTTCGGCGTCGGAATGGTCTTCTGGGGTGTTTTCCTCACCCTCATCATCGAGCGCCTCCTCATGCACGATAAGGGAATCCCCGCCAAGCTCATGCCAACCTACGCGATCATGGTCGCCCCGCCCGCCGTCGCCCTGGTTGCATGGTCGCGCCTGGGACACGAATCCGACGACCCCTTGAGCCGCATCCTCTTCTCGATCGCCTGGATGTTCGCCCTGCTCATCGGCTTCCAAGCGAAGAAGCTCCTTGAGATCCCCTTCGCCCTGCCCTACCTCGCCTACACCTTCCCCGTGGCCGCCCTCGCCGTCGCCTCCCTCGTGAGTGCCGAAGCCCTGCCCGGAGCCCTCTATCAGTGGCTCGCCCTCATCGCTCTTGCGGTTGCGAGCATCGCCATTCCGATCATCCTTGTCGGCGTGCTGGTGCTCACCTTCAAAGGCCGGATCTTCGAAGCCGAGTAGCGCCCCACCCGCGCTCCCGCACTCACACCGAGGCGAGCAGGCACACCGTGACGAGCAAGCTCCAGACCATCTCCCCAAGACCAATCCTCATGGGAGTAAGAGCAAAGCCCCGCCGCTGCAACAGCGGCATCGCCCCCGCCCGAAGAGTCAGTGCGACCCACACAATCACGAGGACGAGGACGACGCTGCCCTTCATGAAAGCGATGGCAACGCCAATGAAGGACACGAGATGCCAGAGGATCGATCCAATGATCCAACGCATCTCCTTGCGGCCACGGATCAGAGAGCGCACCAGCGGAATCGTGCCAATGAAGTAGGCGCCGAGGATCGCGCCAAGAACCCACGCCTGAGTCAGATCGGGTGAAAGAGGCGCGATGAGGCCACGTGCGGCAGCAACCGGAGTCATGAGCGCCGCCGCACCCACACTCGTCACCCGCGTGAGGATCGCCCGTTCCTTCCCGCGCACTACCTCAATCAAAGCGATGAGAGCGAGGGGCGCGAAATACGGGGCCCAGGCCAAGAATCCGGGCTGTACGACAAGGAGCGGAACACCGAAAAGAACGGTGAGGCCGCACCAGGAGACAAGGGCAGGACGCACGCTGCCCCGCCTGCGCTTGGGGCTCTTCCAATACAGTTCGAGGGCGTGGAAGGCGCCGAAAGCACTGAGCCAGGCGCACATGAGGAGCAGGTGAATAAGATGGGGCCCAGCTGCTCCGATCCCGAGCAGGGGAGGCAGAATCGCCATTGGCCAGGCGCCGTGCTGATCGGGGATCCAGCCCTTCTTCGTCAATGTGCGCCTCCGGCTGCGGGCCTTGCGGGCGGCGGGGGAAGAGGACGAAGAAACAGAAGGAATCGTCATAGTGATGACTCTACGTGGATGCGGGTGCGAGCTTGAAAGATGCGTCCGATGCGCGATAAAGGACTGGTCGCCCCGAAGAGCCCATGTGAGAATCGAACAATGACCATTGACCAGAACACGACGACTCTGTCCGCTCCAAGCGATTCGTCCTCGAAACGCGAGGACCGCTCGGCGAAGATCGCCGTCACGCTCTTCCCATTGATCATCCTCGGGGCCCTCATCGGGGGGCTCCTCTTCCCCGCCCAGACCGCGCCGCTCGTCAAAGGCGTGAACTACGCGCTCATGGTCATCATGTTCGGCATGGGACTGACCCTTACGCCTCCGGATTTTGGTGTGATCGCCCGTCGCCCCTGGCCGGTTCTTGTGGGCGTCCTCGCGCAATACATCATCATGCCCCTCGCCGCTCTTGCCGTGACCTGGGCGTTCCGCTTGGACCCGGCGCTCGCGGTCGGTGTGATCCTCGTGGGCTGCGCTCCCGGTGGAACCGCTTCGAATGTGGTCGCCTACCTCGCGAAGGGAGATGTTGCCCTCTCGGTTGCGATGACTGCGGTGTCGACCCTGCTCTCGCCTCTCGTCACCCCGATCCTCACGAAGTACCTCGCCGGACAGTACATGCCGGTCGATGCGGCGGCGATGGCGAAGTCCATCATGATGATCGTCTTCATCCCGGTCGTCCTCGGCCTGCTGTTGCGCAGCTTCCTCCCCAAGCTCGTCAAGGCGATTCTCCCGGCCCTGCCGTGGATCTCCGTTTTCGGCATCTCCTATGCGGTGATCGCCCTCGTGGGCGCCTCATCTACCCGAATCCTCAGCGCCGGCCTCGTCGTCCTAGCGGTTGTCATTGTGCACAACGGCTTGGGCCTGGCTCTCGGCTACTTCGCTGCGAAGGGCCTCAAGGTCGGGGAGAAGGCCGCTCGCACAACCGCCATTGAGGTCGGCATGCAAAACTCCGGCCTCGCCGCGACTCTGGGGGCCACCTACTTCACTCCCGAGGCGGCAGTCCCGGGCGCGGTCTTCTCCGTGTGGCACAACGTCTCCGGTTCAGCGCTCGCGGCCTTCTTCCAACGCCGCCCGATCACCGATTGAAATTCTCAGGGAATTCCTAGCTTCAATCGATGGTCCTTGAAGGAGGGGCCCCTAACTTTATTCCCATCACAAAGGAATACGGCGAACGGCCCACAAGGGGGCGTCAACGCCGATGATGGATTTTGAGGAGACTCTTCGGAAGAACTCGCACTGTGTTGATGGGATGCGTTCAGGGGCAGGCCGCAAGGCCTGCCCCTGAATGTGTGAAGGGTGAGTTCAGTCGACTTGATCCATCTTGCGCGCCCAGGCGGTACGGATCGGATTCGCATCGGCGACGAGCTGTGTGAAGCGTTCATCCGCGATGTCGATCACCTCGCCCAAAGCGAATCGGGCTTCACGGGCCTTCGAGGTCTCCACGCGCTTCCATGCGGAGGAGATGAGGTGTTCACGGTCGGCAAGGTTCGTGACGCACACGACGAGGGGACGGTGGAACTTCTCGCGATACGCCGCAGAAGCGGCTGTGAGATCCTCAAGCTCCTTGTCGTCGAATTCACCGAGTCCAAGGGCGGCAGTGTCCTGGTTCGCGCGCTCATCGCCCTTGCCTGCGGCGAGTTCAGCGATATCGGAGTAGGCGGCGATGAGGGCTTCCTGCTCCTCGAGCGAGGCGACGAGCACCTCGTCCTCGAAAGCGCGGCGAAGCTCAGTGGTATCCGCGAAGGGGCGCTGCTCCCAGGCGCGCTCCACGGGCCAGGTCGCGCCCTCGTACATTCCGGAGAAAGCCCGGATGAAGACATCGCGCTCCATGGAGTTGACCTCGTCGATGGACACGGCGCGACCATCGACGAGCGCAACATCGGGACCTTGCTGCTTGCCGAGGTGGAAGAACAAGAGGTTGAGGATGAAGGCGCTCAGAGCACCGATCGTGACGCCCGAGCCGAAGATGATTTGCAGCCAGGAGGGAAGCATGGTCGCGATCTCAGGCTTGAGGGTGACGAGCATCGCGAGGCCCACGGAAGTCGAAACGATCACGGCGTTACGGTTGTCGCGCATATCCACTTTGCCGAGGGTTTGAATGCCGACGACCGCGACATTCGCGAACATCGCGAGGGAGGCGCCGCCGATCACGGGAGCGGGGATCGAGGCGACGATCGCACCGGCTTTCGGGAGCAGACCGAGGATAATCATGATGACTCCGGCCGCGGTGACGACCCAACGGGACTTGACTCTGGTGAGGCGGACGAGCCCGACGTTTTGCGCGAAACAGGTGTAGGGGAAGGAGTTGAGGACACCGCCTAGGAGGGTGGACAGACCGTCCGCGCGCAGGGCCCTGGCCACGTGCTCCGGGGTGATGCGCTTGCCGACGACCTCACCGGTTGCGAAGACATCGCCGGTGGTTTCAACAGCGGTGACGGCCATGACGATGAGCATTGAGATGATCGCCGCGACTGAGAACTTCGGCAAACCGAAGAAGAAGGGAGAGGTGACACCGACCCATGAGGACTGCGCGACATTACTGAAAGACGCATCCCCGAAGATGAAAGCCATGATCGTCATGATTACAAGGCCGAGGAGGACGGAGATCGTCGACATGAAGCCTTTGAAGATCTTCTGGATCGCGACGATGATCGCGAGGGTACCCATTGCGTAGGCGAGGCCCTTCAAGGTCAGCGCCCCAAGGTCGGCGCCCTCGGGTGCGTAGGTCGCGAGGGAGACGATGTCGCCTGCGGACACTGCGATCAGGGTGATGCCCATGACCGTGAGGAGAGTGCCGGTGACGACCGGTGGGAAGAAGCGCAGGAGTTTCGCGAAGTAGGGGGCGATGAGGAAGGTCGCAAGACCTGCGGCGATGATCGAGCCGTACATGGTCGCAAGGCCAGTTTTCGGGTCGGCGCCCACGGGGGTCGCTCCGATTCCGATCGCAATGAGAGGGGAGACTGCGGTGAAGGTGACTCCCTGGATGAGGGGGAGCTTCACGCCGATCTTCGGGCCAAGTCCCGCGGACTGGATGATCGTCGCGATACCGCAGGTGAACAGGTCGGCGTTGATGAGGTGCACAAGGGTCTGCTCATCGAGGCCGAGGGCGGATGCGATAACGAGGGGAACGACGACGGCGCCCGCGTAGAAGGCGAGAACATGCTGGATACCGAGGACGGCGAGCTTGCCGACGGGGGGCACCTGATCGACGGGATGACGGTGGTCGGGGGTGGTGGCCCCCGCGCTTCGTCCAAGAGCCATGAGATCTCCTGAAAGAGGTTGTGATGGGCAGCTCAATCGTCTCGCCTTTGGGCTGCGGATCTGTAATCGGGTGATGCATCTCGCAAAGGGAGCTCCGAAGACGGGGAGGAGGGGCGAAAAATCGTGAGATATCGGGAAAAACGCGCCCAGAACCTGACAATCTCACGATGTTTTCGTAGTGTGTCCCTCGATGGCCGTCATAGTGATGGCTTTGTACGAAGGAATGAGGTTCCTCCATGTCCGTGAATCGCACTGAGCTTGTGGCCCAGATCGCTGAGCGCGCCAATCTGACCAAGGTTGAGGCGGATGCCGCCCTCGGCGCTTTCCAGGATGTTCTCGTCGAGTCCCTCGCCAAGGGTGAGGCCGTCAAGGTCACCGGTCTCTTCTCCGTCGAGCGCGTCGAGCGTGCCGCCCGCACCGGCCGCAACCCCCGCACCCGCGAAGAGATCCAGATCCCCGCAGGCTTCGGCGTGAAGCTCTCCGCAGGCTCCACCCTCAAGAAGGCCGTCGCCAAGAAGTGAATCGGCTCTGAGGCTTAAAGATCCGGGGTGGGCGAAAAGCCCGCCCCGGATTCTTGTGTGCGAGGAAGACGCTCATGCTTCGGCCTACAATGGGGAGCATGCCTGACGCCCTCGATGAACCGACCCGACCGGGAGCCCCGACCTCCCCCGCAGGGCCCTCGACCCACTCCTCGACGGGACTGCTTGAACGGACCGAGGTCGAAAAAGAGAAAGCCCCGGGCGATGGTGACCGCTTCGCCCATTTCGTGCGCCGCGATAAGGCCAATTCTTCGATGGTGACGGGCCAACCGGTCGTCGCCTTGTGTGGAAAAGTGTGGATCCCCTCGCGGGATGCCTCGAAATATCCGGTGTGCCCGACGTGTAAGGAACTGCGGGATTCAATGGGACGCAATGGTCGCAACTGGCCGTTTTCGGATGGGGGATCGGGCAAGGGATCTTCGGGAGGCTCTGGACAGTGACTGCAGCGCAGGATCGACACTTCCCATCCCGCGCTTCCACAGCTCACCACCTGTCGCACTCGTCCTCAAAGCGTGCCAGACGAGGCGCCGAGGGTGCTTTGCGCGCCTGGCAGGCTGCGGCTTTGCGTCAGTACATGAGCCAAGAGCCGCGTGATTTCCTCGCGGTCGCGACCCCCGGAGCGGGGAAGACAACTTTCGCTTTGAGGATCGCGCTTGAACTCATGGGCGCGGGGATCGTGGACAAGCTCACGGTCGTGTGTCCGACAGAGCATTTGAAGGGCCAATGGGCGGATGCCGCGGCCCGGGTCGGCATTCACATCGACCCGGCCTTTACAAACTCTCAGGGCCGAGCCGGTTCCCACTACGACGGGGTCGCCGTCACATATGCGCAGGTCGCGGCGAATCCTCCGGTGCATGCGGCCAGGACCCGCGCCTATCCGACCCTCGTCATCCTCGACGAAATCCACCACGCGGGAGATGCCCTGTCCTGGGGTGATGGTGTGCGCGAGGCATTCACTGACGCCAAGCGCCGCCTTGCTCTCACGGGCACCCCCTTCCGCTCGGACACTTCGCCGATCCCCTTCGTGCGCTATGAAGAGGACGCTGATGGGATCCGCCGCTCGAAGGCGGACTTCACTTACGGATACGGCGACGCCCTACGAGAGAGCGTCGTCCGTCCGGTGCTTTTCATGTCGTATTCGGGGCAGATGTCCTGGCGGACGAACTCGGGCGATGAGATGAGCGCCCGCTTGGGTGAGCCCCTCACCAAGGACATGATGAAGCAGGCGTGGAGGACCGCCCTCGACCCGAAAGGCGAGTGGATCCCGGCGGTTTTGCGTGCCGCCGATCTGCGCCTCGAGGAGGTGCGTCGACAGGTCCCGGACGCTGGCGGCTTGGTCATCGCATCGGATCAGACTCAGGCCCGCGCCTACGCCCGTCATCTGCGCGACATCACGGGACGTTCGGCGACGGTGGTTCTTTCCGATGACGCCGACGCTTCAGACCGCATTGATGCTTTCCGTGAAGGCGATGACAAGTGGATGGTCGCGGTCCGCATGGTGTCCGAGGGCGTGGACGTTCCGCGCCTGTGTGTGGGTGTGTATGCGACGAACACGTCGACTTCCTTGTTCTTCGCACAGGCGGTCGGTCGTTTTGTTCGTGTGCGTCGGCGCGGGGAGACTGCGACGGTGTTCATCCCCTCCGTCCTTCCCCTTTTGGATCTCGCCGGCCAGATGGAGCTCGAACGCGACCATGCTCTCGACCGGCCCAAGCCCGAGGGTGAGGATTCCATGTGGAATCCAGAAGATGCGATGGTGGCGGAGGCGAATCGTGAGGAGAAGGCTTCAGGTGAACTCCTCAAAGGCTTCGAAGTTCTCGGAGCGGACGCTGAGTTTGACGGCGTCCTCTTCGATGGCGCCGCCTGGGGCCAGGGTGCCGAGGTCGGCTCCGAAGAAGAGCAGGAGTACTTGGGCATCCCCGGGCTCTTGGATGCGGAACAGGTGACGACGCTGCTCAGGGCCCGTCAGGCAGAACAGGCGGCCTCTGCCCGCAAACAGAAGTCTGCGGCCCGTCAACGCGAAGCGAATTCAGGTATTTCCGATCACCGGGTCCGTGCGGCTAAGCGCAAAGAGCTTCAACACCTCGTGGCCTCCTGGTCGCGCCGCTCCGGTGACACGCACGCGATGGTGCACTCCCAGCTTCGGAACCGATGTGGGGGCCCCGAGATCGCGCAGGCCACCACTGAGCAGATCGAAGCGCGTATCGCTTTACTGCGTCAGTGGTTCGTTGGCCGCAAATAGCGCGTCTTAGAGCGTGATGTAGCGGGTCGGGATCGCCGCATCTCCTTCGGAGAGCCTCCACGCCTGGTAGGGGAGCTCGTTACGCGAACGCACGTGGTGCGCCTGGGCTTTCTCCAATGCGTCGGGGCCCCACAACTCGGAGTGGATTTCACCGCCCGTGATGAGGGGGATCTGCAGGGGACGAGCGCCGATCTTCGCGAACTCCTTAGTGGCCGCCTCTTGAGAGTCGGTGACGATGAGGACCTCTTCGGCCGCGTAGCCTTCCTCGTCGAGGACACGGCCCGCGAACTTGCGTCCGCCGACGGTCGACTTCGATTCGGATTTCTTCGCGACGGGAATCTGGGCGCCGCTCGCATCCTCCCTTTGGACGAGCTTGTACACGAGGGCCGCAGTTGGCACCCCCGATCCGGTCACGAGTTTCGTTCCGACCCCATAGGAGTTGATCGGAGCGGCACCGAGGGCAGCGATCGCATACTCATCGAGGTCGTTGGTCACGGTGATCTTCGTACTCGTCGCCCCCAGGGCATCGAGCTGACCGCGGACCTTGAAGGCCGAAGCGACGAGGTCTCCTGAGTCGAGGCGGACCGCGCCAAGTTCGCCCCCGGCTGCGCGCGCGGCTTCGACGGCGTTGATGACGCCCTGTTCGACGTCATAGGTGTCGACGAGCAGGGTCGTGTCCGGGCCGAGCAATGCGATCTGAGCATCGAAGGCTTCGCGTTCGGAGTCGTGGAGCAGGGTGAAGGAGTGGGCGGCGGTGCCGATGGCGCGCAGGCCATAGCGTTTCGCCGCTTCCAGGTCGGAGGTTCCGGCGAAACCACCGATGATGGCGGCGCGAGCGGCGGAGACGGCGGCGCGTTCATGACCGCGGCGCGCCCCCATGTCCATGCAGGGGCGTCCATGGGCGGCGATCGTCATGCGTGAGGCGGCTGATGCGACCGCGCAATCGTAGTTGAGGATCGACAAGAGCAGGGTCTCGAGCATTGTGCATTCGGCGAAGGTGCCATGAACGGTCAGGAGCGGGGAGCCTGGGAAATAGCATTCGCCTTCCGCGTAGCCGAGCATATCTCCTGAGAAACGAAAATCTTTGAGATAGTCGAGGGCATCATCGGAGACAATTTTGTGTTCGTGGAGCCAATCGATTTGTTCGGGTTCGAATTCGAAACGCTCGAGGGCTTCGAGGATACGACCAATACCTGCGACGACACCGAAACGACGGGTGGCGGGAAGACGGCGTCCGAAGACCTCGAAGGTGGATGTCCTCCAAGCGGTCCCCGCCTTGAGGGCGGCGTCGAACATGGTGAGTTCGTACATGTCGGTGAGCAATGATGTGGAAATTGAAGCTGGCATATGCTCACGGTATCGCGATCGGGCGCACTTGAAGTAGCGAAACTTCAGCGATCGTGAGATTCCTTGCCTAGTCTGGAACGTATGTCGAGTGTGACGATGATCCCGAAGGAGGATACGAGGACGAGGACGATTCCCGTCCCGTCCGCCTCGTGGCACACCGTCGTCTGGGATGACCCGATCAACCTCATGGGCTATGTGACGAGCGTGTTTCAGCGCCACTTCGGGTATTCGAGTGAGAAGGCGACGCGCCTCATGCTGGAGGTTCATGAGCGGGGCCGCGCCGTGGTGTCCACGGGAATGCGTGAGCGCATGGAAGCTGATGTCGTTGCCATGCACGGCTATGGTCTGCGCGCAACATTGGAAGCGGAGAGATGATCGGGACAATACGGCGATGATTGGTCGTTTCAGGTACGAGGACGGGGCGTATCGCGCGTGTATTGAGCCTCCATATTCGACCTTGATCGTTCGCCTCATGCGTGAGATCCTCGTCGTCCTCGATGAGCCTGCGGAGATGAATTCTTTCCTTTTGGCGGCAACGGATTTGGAGACGGGGCGAGAGGCCCCCGAAGAGCGCGCCTTGGAGTATTTACTTCCCGCGATGAGCCTGGATCCTGAGGATGCTTCGAGTCTGCGGGCTTTGACGGAGGATTTCCTTCGGGCGGAGAAGTCTTCACGCCTTCGCCAGGTCGCGGGAAGGATTGAACGCGCTGAGCGCAGTGAGTGCGCGGAGCTCGTGATCCCAGCCGATGAGGTGTGGGAGTGGCTTGCGGCGCTCAATGATGTTCGTCTCGGCTTGGCGGGGGAGTTGAAGCTCGAAACGGATGCGGATGTCGCAAAAATTGAGGAATTGGCTGGCCGCGCGCTTGATGGCAGCCGCGAGCAGGCGGCCTCGGTGTTCTATCTGATTCTCACCTGGTGGCAGGATTCACTGATTTCGGCGCTGAATTCTTCGGGGGTGCACGGCTAGGGTCGGGAAGCATGGAGAATGCGCCGATCGGTATTTTCGACTCCGGGCTCGGGGGTCTTACGGTGGCGCGCGCCGTCATGGATAAACTCCCGGATGAGCAGATCCTCTATCTGGGTGATACGGCTCATACGCCTTATGGTCCCAGGCCGATCGCGGAGGTGCGCCGCTACACCCTCGCCTGTTTGGACGAGTTGGCGTCGCGCGGAGTGAAAGCCCTGGTCATCGCTTGCAATACTGCGACTGCGGCGGCCCTTTCGGATGCCCGCGAGAGGTATTGGATCGACGCGCACATCCCGGTGATCGAGGTCATCACCCCTGCTGCACGTCAGGCGGTCGCCACGACTCACAACCACAGGATCGGCGTGATCGGCACTTTCGCAACGATCCAGTCCGAGGCGTATAAGAACGCTCTCGGCGCGGTTCCCGGGCTGAGTGTCGTCCAGCAGGCGTGCCCGAGATTCGTTGAATTCGTTGAACGCGGAATCACCATGGGAGCTGAACTCGAAGCAGTGGCCCGCGAATACTTACAGCCCTTGAAGGAAGCGAAGGTTGACACCCTGATCCTCGGGTGCACGCATTATCCGCTCCTCACCGGTGTGATCGGCCGGATCATGGGGGAGAGGGTCTCCCTCGTCACCTCCTCTGAGGCGACCGCGAATGTCGCCTACAACGAATTGATCGACCGGGGCCTCCTGCACGCCCCCTGGGCCCCGGGCCAAGGGCCCGCCCACGAATTCCTCACCACCGGGGAGTCGGAGAACTTCCCGCGTTTGGCGCGCCGCTTCCTCGGCCCCGAGGTCGCTCACGTCCAGGAGATCAGCGTCGACGCGGGGGCGCGAGCCTGATGCGCCTGACGATCATTGGAGCAACGGGGTCGATGTCGGGCCCCGTATCCCCGGCATCCTGCTATCTCGTCCAATGCCCGGGCCTCGATCCTCTTACCGGCGAGACTCGGACCTGGTCGATCGTCCTGGAAATGGGGCCCGGTTCCTTCGGGGCCTTGTGGCGTCATATCGACCCGCGGATGATCGACGCCCTCGTCCTTTCGCATACTCATGCCGATCACATGGGCGACATCATCTCTTTGCAGGTGTTCCGCCGTTGGGGGCCGGGCTCTGATCTTGAGCCTTTGCCCCTGGCGGGCCCGGTCGGCACTTTGGAGAGGATTCGCCAGATCGATGGGACGCGCCTGCCCGACACTTACGAGGGCGAGTTCGACATTCGCACTGTTCGCGCGGGGGAGAGTTATCGCATCGGCCCGATGACGCTCACCCCCTTCCCGGGAATCCACACGGTCGAGTCTTTCGGGACGCGCATCGTGGGGCCTTCGGATTCTTCCCCCTCGAAGACCGTGTCGATGTTCTTCACCGGCGACACGGATGAGGCTCCGGCGATCCTTGAGGGGGCTCGGGGCGTGGATCTTTTACTCACGGAGGTCGGCTTCACCCGTGCGGATACGGTTCGTGGTATTCACATGGATGGTGTGCGCGCGGGCCGTTTGGCGGCGAGAGCCGGAGTTGCTCACCTTGTCGCGACGCATATTCAGCCGTGGACGGATCTGAAGGTCGTCGAAGCTGAATTGCGTGAGCACTGGGCCGGTCCCCTCGATTTTGCGATGTCTCAAAAGGTTTTCACAGTCGGACAGTGAATTCCTCCCAGCCAGGAACGAGTGCGAACGACGATTCAGCCGGTGGCCTTGCGCCAGTCCTCGTGGTGTTGGGCGACCCAGGCGAATAATGCGGTGAGGACCTGTCCGGTTGCGCTGTTCTCCCGGTCCTCACCCTTGCGATGTCGCACGAGGATCCTTCTGAATCCGAATCCCGGGAGCCGGGTGATGCGCATGCCGTCCAGGGGGATTCCTCGCACCGCCATCGAAGGCAGAATTGTGGAGCCGCATCCGGCTCTGACGAGGGCGTGGGCGGCCTCGTAGTTGATGTATTCGTAGGGCACCCAATGCGCCTGGGGGATCGAGGAGGCGATCCTTTGCATCGCGTGATAGCCGATTGTCTGGGGGGCGAGCCGGAGCCACTGGACTTTCGCGAGATCGCGTTCGGTTTGCACGCGCGGGGCGTTCTCGGGGCTGAGGAGTACCCAGGGTTCGTCGATGAACGCGGTATCGGAAAAGCCCGTGGGTGGTGTGCCGGGCGCAGTGTCGCGTTCGAGCATGAGCAGGTCGATGCGGCCCGCTCTCAGGTCACCCATGCCATCGGCCTCGTCCGTCTCTTTGATTTGCACTTCAACGCCGGGCAGGGTCGTGGAGAGTTCAGCGGTGAGGGGCAGGAGGACGGAGCGGATCACCGTTTGGAATGCGCCGATCCCGAGGGTGCCGGTGACTGCGCCACTCATGGGGCGAAGATCGTGGGCGATTTCGCTCAGCTCGTTTTCGATCCTTTGCGCACCGGCGACGAGGATATGACCGGCGGGGGTGATGCGGGCGCCTTGAGGGGTGCGCTCCACGAGGGGCAGGCCGACTTCCTCTTCAAGTTTGCGGATCTGCTGGGAGACGGCCGAAGGAGTGAGGCCGAGGACATCGGCGGCGGCGACGACACCGCCGTGGCGGTGGACGGCGAGGAGGTGGGAGAGTCGACGAGGATCAATGAGCACAGCGCTTCCTCAGTGAAGAAAAACTGAATCGTAATTGAAGAGTAATGCAATTGTGCTATAGGCGAGGGTGGTTCACACTGGAAGAGTCGCAGGCGGCGCACAGTGGGGAGCGCCGCGAACGCCTGCTGCGACACCCATGCACACTCAGGAGAATCCGATGTCGGCCACCATTCGTCGTCTCTTCGCCCGCCTTCACGCTTATCTCACAAGAGAACGCCGCCAGCCCAGCGACGCCGTGCAATTCTGCATGGACCGGCCCATCTACGGGGCCCTCGTCGCCCGCTGAAAGCAAGGAGAGCCCCACAGGGGGAACAGAACCCCACGGGGGAGCTCACTTGCCTTTCAAGGCCTCAATAATCGCCGGGAGCAGGGCGCGGAAGGCCTTGCCCCGGTGGCTGATCGCATTCTTCTCCTCGGGACTGAGTTCAGCGCTCGTGCGCGAGTAGCCCTCGGGGACGAAGATCGGATCGTAGCCGAAACCGCCTTCGCCGCGGCGCTCTCTTATGAGGGTGCCCCGCACCTCGCCGCGTTCGACGAACTCACGCCCATCGGGCAGCACGAGAGCCGCAGCGGACACGAAAGCTGCGTCTCGATGCGCGGCGGGAACGTCCGCGAGCTGTGCGAGCAGCAGATCCAGGTTCGCCGCATCATCCCCATGAGCACCGCACCAGCGCGCCGAGAAGATCCCAGGCGCTCCGCCCATGATGTCAACGCAGATCCCCGAGTCGTCGGCGAGCGTGGGCAGGCCTGTGAATTCAACGAGGGCGCGCGCTTTGATCAGCGAGTTCTCCTCGAAAGTGGCGCCATCCTCAAGGGGAGCGGGCGCATTGAAATCGGACATGCGCGCGATCGTTCCGGGCGCGTAGCCCTGCCACGCGGGGGCGAGAATCGCTTCGAGTTCGCTGATCTTGTGTGCATTCCCGGTCGCAAAAACGAGGCGCGGTTTCAGACAGGACCGGGGCGACTCCTCGCTCATCAGAGGGTGACCTTCTCGCCTGCGGGCGCCTGGAGGCAGCGCTTTTGAAGATCTGCGAGCTGGGCGTTGCCGATCGAGGCGTAATCGAGGAGCTCAGCGAGCTCATCTCGGTTGAAGGGGGCATGTTCGGCCGTGCCCTGAACCTCGATGAAGTCGCCCGAACCGGTCTGGACGATGTTCATATCGGTCTGGGCCCGCACATCCTCCTCATAAGGAAGGTCGAGCATGACGGCGCCCTCGACAATGCCGACGGAGATCGCGGAAACGGAATCAGTGAGGACCTTGAGTCCTGGCTTCGCCGTGATGATCCCCTTCTCGCTGCCCCAGCGCACGGCCTCGGCGAGGGCGACATAGGCGCCGGTCACGGAAGCGGTGCGGGTGCCTCCGTCTGCGCGCAACACATCACAGTCGAGGACGATCGTGTTCTCGCCGAGCGCGGACACGTCGATGATCGCTCGAAGGGAACGGCCGATGAGTCGGGAGATCTCCTGGGTGCGTCCCGAGACCTTGCCCTTGATGGATTCGCGCTGGGAGCGTTCGGAGGTGGCGCGCGGGAGCATCGCATATTCGGCGGTCACCCAGCCTTCCCCGCTTCCCTTGCGCCAGCGCGGCACGCCCTCGGTGAGGGAGGCGACGCACAGGACGCGGGTGTTCCCGAACTCCACGAGGACGGATCCCTCTCCGGTGCCGGACCATCCGCGAGTCAAGGAAATGGGGCGGAGCTGATCGAATTCGCGCCCATCGGCGCGCTGAACTGTGGAAGTCATGGCCACCAGAGTAGCCGAGGGGGATAGCGTGGACGCATGAGTCTCTTCTTGCCCCTCGAAGCGTCGATCCGATGGTGGCCTCGCGCGAGGGTTTCGACGCTCGAAGGGCCCTGGAGGAAGGGGCCGGAGTGTTCGCCGCAACAGATCGGGGTGCAATCCTCACCTGCGCCGATGGACCCGACTCTTCTGCTTTGCGTCTTATGCGCCTCGACTCGCGCCTCGCCCTTGAACTCATCGACGAGGGCGTGGGCGTGTATTTCCTGGGCCGATCGAGTGCGGGCGAAGTGGGGATTGGCCTGGGACTGTCGACTGTGGGCACCCACGAGCGGGTGGGAGAACTCGCATCGCTCATGAGCGGGGAGCCCGCTTACTGGAGGCACCTGCGCTCTGCGGGGCATTGTCTATTGGGGGATGATCCGGCTTTCGCCCTGCCTTTGGTTTCCCTTGCCGCATGGCATGCGAGAGCAGGTTTTTGTGCGCGCTGCGGCCAGCCGGTCCGCTCGATTCAGGCAGGCTGGGCGAGCGAATGCTCGGGCTGCCACCACATTGAGTATCCGCGTCAGGA
>ERZ772964.93-NODE-93-length-48233-cov-7.4436_pt1 | contig 48233 bp, 49 predicted proteins | sample MGYA00580675_ERZ772964 | MGnify/ENA primary metagenome ERZ772964 (study PRJEB29015, sample SAMEA2737941) | human oral metagenome | biome: human oral; feature: human-associated habitat; material: dental | place: China | collected 2139 ... | reverse complement strand
AAGCCGTTAAGAGCGCGCGGCGGGCCGCCGCCGGAGAGGACCGGGCAACCAAGCGCCCCGGGGGCGGCTCAAACGGGCCGGGCCCCTGGAGGCGCGGCGCGCGGCCGCAGGCGCGTGCGCTACGACGCGGCCAGGGCGGGGCGCGCACCGCCCGCCTGCGCCCGCCCTCACGGTTGAGCGTCCTGGGGGCCCTGGAGTCCGCTCACCTGCTGCCCGCCATTGTCTTCGTCTTCTCCCGGGCTGGCTGCGAGCAGGCGGTCGCCCAAGTGGTGGGCGGGGGAGCGGACCTGACCACCGAGGACGAAGTCCGGCGCATTAGGGAGATCATTGAGCGCCGCACCGCCCAGATTCCGCGATCGGACCTGGGCGTGCTCGGCTTCCACGTCTGGGTCGACGCCCTGGAACGGGGCGTGGCCGCCCACCACGCCGGACTGCTGCCCGTGTTCAAGGAGACAGTCGAAGAGCTTTTCAGCGCGGGCCTGGTCAAGGTCGTCTACGCCACCGAGACCCTGGCCTTGGGCATCAATATGCCCGCAAGAACCGTTGTGCTCGAATCCTTGCGCAAGTGGAATGGTTCTGCGCACGTGACACTCACCCCCGGGGAGTACACCCAGCTCACCGGTCGGGCCGGGCGGCGGGGCATTGACGTCGAGGGCCACGCCGTGGTTCTGGCCGCCGACAATGTTGAACCCTCCTTCGTCTCCTCCCTGGCCTCTCGGCGCACCTACCCACTGGTCTCCGCCTTCCGCCCCACCTACAACATGGCCGTCAACCTCCTGGGCCGCACCACCCGGGCTCGAGCCCGGGAGATCCTGGAGTCCTCCTTCGCCCAGTTCCAGGCCGACCGCGGCGTGGTCGAGCTCGCCGCCCAGGCCCGCAGGAAACGTCGAGCCCTGGAGGCCCTGGAGGAGCAGATGACCTGCCACCTGGGCGACTTCCGCACCTACGCGCGCCTGCGCCAGGCCATTGCCGACACCGAGAACGACTTGTCTCACGAGCGTCGCCAGGCTCGGGCGAGCGCCACCCGCGCCCAGATGAGCGCCCTGGAGCGCGGGGAGGTAGTCGTCTACCGCAAGGGGCGCCGCCTCAAACACGGCGTGGTTTTGGAGCGGGGCGAGGACCACAGCGCCAGCCCGACCCTGACCGTCCTGGGTGAGGATTCCCGGGTGGTGACCCTGACCCCGGACACCTGCCCCGACGGGGTGCTGCGCGTGGGCTCCCTGCACGTGGCCGCCACCGTGGACGCGCGCCGCCCCAAAGACCGCGACCGGCTGGTCGGACGTCTCCTGGAGGCGCTGCGCTCGGGGGCCCTGGACAAGGGCGTCATACGCCGGGCGCGCGGGCAGGACGCCGGGACCGCCACAGCTGAGCGCCTGGAGGCACTGCGCCATGAAATGCGCACCCACCCCTGCCACGCCTGCCCCGACCGTGAGGAGCACGCCCGCATTGGGCGCCGGTGGACCAAGACTCTGGCCGCCTTAGAGCACCTGCAGACGCGCATAGAGGCCAGCACCGGCACTATCGCCCGACTCTTCGACGCCGTCAGCGAGGTCCTCCTGGAGTTGGGGTACCTGGAGCCGGCTGAGCGCGGCCACCCCGAGCGCGAGTTGCGGGTCACCCGGGCCGGGATGCTGCTGGCCCGCATTTACGCCGAGCGCGACCTGCTCATTGCCGAGTGCCTGCATCAGGACATCTGGCAGCACCTGGAGGCCGCCGAGCTTGCCGGGGCCGTGAGCGCCTGCGTCTACGAACCACGGGCCGCCGCTCCGGGGCTGGGCTTGCCGGTGGCACCCGGATCGCGCCTGGGAGGCGCCCTGCGTGAGGAGCTCGCGGTCTCGCGGCACATTAACGACTTGGAGGCCATGGCCCGCACCGAGGCCTCCTCCGGGGCCGAGCCCGCCCTGGCCGGGGCGGTGCGCGCCTGGTGCGAGGGCGCCGACCTGGCCGAAGTCCTTCAGGACGCCGAACTGACCGCGGGGGACTTCGTGCGCTGGTGCAAGCAACTTCTTGACGTTCTGACCCAGCTGGCCGCCCTGAGCCCCCCACCGGAGGCGCCGCCGGCCGAACGCGCCGTCCTGGGCGAACTGGCACTGCGAGCCTCCCAGGCCTGCCTGGACGTCAACCGGGGGGTGGTGGCGTGGTCGGGGCTGTGAAGCGCGGGCGCGGGTGGTGGCCGGGAGCCGTTAAAGGCGCGGCGGTGCGGGCCCTGGTCGCTGGAACTGGAGGCCTGGTGCTCTGGGCCGCTTTCCCTCCCGCGGACCTGTGGTGGCTGGCGCCTGTCGGCGTGGCCGTCCTGTCCCTGGCGGCAGCCGGGCGCGGCGCCTGGGCCGGGGCGGGCGCGGGCCTGGCCTATGGTGTCGGCTTCTTCACCCCGCTGCTGCACTTCACGGCGGTGGCCATGGGCAACCTCGTGGGCTGGGTGGCTCTGACCCTCGTTGAATCCCTGTACCTGGCCCTGCTCGGCGCCGCCTGGGCGCTGGTGAGCCGCCACCGGCGCCTGAACGGAGGGCGCGGTGCCGCGGCCTGGCGAGTCTGCGCCTTCGCGGTGCTGTGGTGCGCCGTCGAGGAGCTGCGCTCAACCTGGCCCTGGGGCGGCTTCCCCTTCGGGCGCCTGGCCTACGCCATGGCCCAAGCCCCCCTGCTGCCGCTGGCCGCCTACGGCGGCTCTGTCGGCCTGTCTTTGGCGGTCGCCCTGTCCGGGGCCTGCCTGGCCGAGGCCATCCGTCTGGCGCGCGGCCGCCGCACCCTGGCGGTCCTGGGCGCGGCGGCCGCGGCCGGGGTCGTGGTCGTCGCCCCGGCCGCCTTGCCCATAGGCTCGCACGCCGAGAATGGGACTTTGCGCGTCGGCGCCGTGCAGGGCAATGTCGCCGAGGACTTCGAGGATGCTTTTAATCGGGCCCTGGAGGTTACCTCCAACCACACTCGGGCCACCGAGCAGCTGGCGGCCGAGGTCGGCGCCGGTAATCTCGACGTGGTCATCTGGCCGGAGAACGCCGCCGACCTCGATCCGCGCCGCTTCCCCGCTTCGGCGGCCCTGGTTGAGAGGGCCGCCCAGAGTGCGGGCACCCAGGTGCTGGTCGGGGCCGTTCTGTTCGAGGGCGGGCTGCGCTACAACGACATGGTCGTCTGGACCCCCGGCCAGGGCGCGGGCGACTACTACCGCAAGCACCTCCCCGTGCCCTTCGCCGAATACGTGCCCCTGCGCGACCAGCTGCGGCACGTCACCACCCAGGTGGACCGCATTGGCACCGACATGGCCCCCGGCCGGGGGCCCTCCACTCTCACCATCCACGCCACCACCCAGGGGCGCGATGTGCCCCTGGCCATGGGCATCTGCTTCGAGGTCTCCTATGACGAGATTCTGCGCGCCGGGGTCCTCCAGGGCGGCCAGGTCATTGTCATCCCCACCAACAACGCCTCCTTCCTGGACTCCTCCGAGGCCGCCCAGCAGCTTGCCCAGGGGCAGGTCCAGGCCGTCGTCCACGGGCGCAGCGTTGTTCAGGTCTCCACCGTCGGCCTGACCGCCGTTATTTCGCCGGAGGGGGTCATTGAGCACTCCCTCACGCCCTATACCCAGTCGGCACTCGTTGCCGAGGTCTCCCTGCGCACCTCGACCACTATTGCCGACCGTCTCGGGCCCGTTCCGGGACTCGCCCTGCGCCTCGGCGGGCTGGTTCTGCTCGCGGCCGGTATCGTCGACGTTGTGCGCACACGCCGGGGCCAGGACCGGTAGCGGCGTCGCCGTTGACCACCACACCAGGAGAAAACGCTGTGAAGGCACTCGTCGTCATTCCCACCTACAACGAGATCGAGTCTCTGCCCCAGGTCCTGGACGGCGTGCGTGAGCATGCCCCCCAGGCTGATGTATTGGTCGTTGATGACGGCTCTCCCGACGGCACCGGCACCTTGGCCGACTCCCGCGCCGAGCAAGACGACCACATCCACGTTCTGCATCGAACCGAGAAGAACGGCCTGGGCCCGGCTTACATGGCCGGCTTCTCCTGGGCACTGGCCAGCGGCTACGAACTCATCTGCGAGATGGACGCCGACGGGTCCCACCGCCCCCAGGACCTCGCCCTGCTCATTCAGCGCGCTGAGATGGCCGACGCTCCCGATCTGGTCGTAGGCTCGCGCTGGGTCTCCGGCGGCGCCACCGAGGGCTGGGACGCCAAGCGCGTAGCGCTTTCGCGCGCCGGGAACCTTTATATCAACGCCATGCTGGGCATGCGCGTCAAGGACGCCACTGCCGGCTTCCGCATCTACCGGGCGGCCATTCTGCGCCGCATGGACCTGAGCAAGGTCGAGGCCCTGGGATACGGCTTCCAGGTCAATATGACCAAGCTTGTTGACGATATTGGCGGTCGCATTGTTGAGATGCCCATCACCTTCGTGGAGCGGGAGGCCGGGGTTTCCAAACTCTCCGGCTCTATTATCACCGAGGAACTGGGCCTGGTGACCCGCTGGGGCGTAGTCAAGCGCGGCGGGCAAATCGCCGGGGGAGTCGGGTACCTGGCCCGGCAGCTGCGCAATGCCGCCGACCGGCGAAAGGCCTCACCCCGCCGCCGGCCCAGGCGGTGAGACGGCGGGCGCTGCCGCCGGCCTTACCCTGGCGCCCTTGCGTCGCGTCGACATCACCGGCAACGGCCACACCCTGACCGCTCATCCCCAGTTCACCCCCGAAGCACGCGGAGTCTTCGCCAGACTTCAGCAGCCGCTGGCACACTAAACCCCGACTTAAGTGTCAGGAGTCAGGAGGCATTTCATGCATCACATCGGCGCCACCCCAGCCGCCCCTACTGGCGCAGCCTCTTAGGCAGTCGGTGAGGAACATGATCGCCAAACGATGGAGCTACCGGCCCCAGGCCAACCTGCCGGCCACAATGGTGATGGCTTGGCTGCTGCCCTTCGCCGGTATCAGTCTCTACTGGGGCCTCGGCGGCATGCGGCTCGTGGACACTGCGGTGCAGGACCGGGGTGTCGAGCTCGCCCGCGCACGCCCCACCTGGATCGTGGCCCTCGTCCTGGCGACGGCCTTGTTCAAGCTGGGATGGATCGCCTGGGCCTACCTCATCGTCGCCCCGGTCGGCCGATACATCCCGCGCTGTTTATATCTCCTTTTCGGCATAGGCGTAGGCACTGGATCCCTGCTCTACGGACTGGTCCCCACCATTCAGGCGCTGCCCAGGGTGTGGGCTGGGCCGATCAGCGTCCGGGGCTGGTGGCACCTGGTCGTTTGGTGGCCACAGTTCTGGGTCGCCGGGCTCCTGACTCTCGTCGCCACGGCTGTTTTCAACCGCCCTAGAAGCGCTGGCGGTAGATCTCGCCGCTGTGAAGCATTTCCAGGCGCTCGTCGAGGAGCACCTTGAGCTCGTCAATCTCACGACGCTCCAGGAGCATGTCCCAGTGCGTGCGGGGGGCCTTCTTCGGTTCCTCGGGCTCAGGGTCCTCCTCGCCGCGCAGGGCGGCGGCCTGCCCGCACTCGGGGCACTCCCAGGTGGGGGGAACCTCCGCCTCGGTGGACATGGGGATGATGGTGACATGACCCAACGGGCACTCGTAGGTGACTTTCATCCTGGCGGCGAACTCGACGCCGTCCTCGGACTCCATGGACTTCGCGCCAATGGTCATGCCCCGCAGTGCCCGGTCTGCCATGCTGCCTGCCTTCCTCGCTGCTCAACCGCATCGGTGCCGGGCCTGTGGCAACGACACCGACCCTCTCAACAGCGCCACCGGCGGTCTTGTTCCCGGGGTTCCCGGAGGCCGCCGATGGAGTCAAGAGGCACGGCAGCCCATACTACCGGTTGCGGGCAAGGCGTTGACCACGCGTCCGGGACCGCGTGTCCGGATCGGGAGTAGGTATCCCGGACCGCCAGTGCGCCAGGGCGAAGCGCGGCATACTGTGACCATGGCAACGAAGCGCATCGGTATTCTCACGGCGGGCGGAGACGCCCCTGGACTCAACGCGGCCATTCGCGGGTTCGGCAAAGCGGCGATTCGGGACTACGGCTGGTCACTCATCGGTTTCCGCGATGGCATGCGGGGCCTGGCGGAGAACCGGTTCACCGAACTCGACGGCGCCGCACTGTCGGGCATCCTCACCATCGGCGGCACCATGCTGGGCACCAGCCGGGACAAGGTTCACCGCATGGTGGTCGACGGCGAGGTCCGCGACATGATCCCCACCATTGTGGAGAACTATGAGAAGGATGAGCTCGACGCCCTGGTGTGCCTGGGAGGAGGCGGCACCGCGAAGAACGCTAAGCGCCTACTGGATGCGGGACTGAACGTCATCCACCTGCCCAAGACCATTGACAATGACATTGTGGAGACCGACACCTCCTTCGGATTCTCCACCGCCCTGGAGATAGCCACTGAGGCCGTCGATCGGCTCCACTCCACGGCCCACTCCCACCACCGCATTATCCTCACCGAGATTATGGGCCACCGCGCCGGCTGGCTGGCCCTGGGCGCGGGTATTGCGGGCGGAGCCGACGTCATTCTGCTGCCTGAGATCCCCTATTCGGTTGAGGCCATTGCCGAGAGGATTGAGCGCCGTCGCTCCTACGGCTCGACCTTCTCCGTGGTCGCCGTCGCCGAAGGCGCCCTGAGCCAGGCCGACGCCGCCGAACTGGCCAACGCCCAGGCGTTGGTCAAGGCCGCTAAAACTCCCGAGCTCAAAGCCACGGCCAAGAAGGGCGTCAAGGCTTTGGAGGCGGCGCACCGTGCCAACACCCTCACCCTGGCCGAGCAGCTTGAAGCCGCAACCGGCCTGGAGGCCCGCGTGTCCATCCTCGGCTACGTCCAGCGCGGCGGTATCCCCAATGCCGCCGACCGCCTGCTGGGCACTCGCCTGGGAGTGGCCGGCGCCAAGGCGATCGCTGACGACCACTTCGGAGTCATGGTTGCCGATCGGGGCGGCGCCGGTACCGAGCTGGTGCCGCTGAAGAACGTGGCGGGGCGAATCAAGTTCGTGCCACCGGACCACGAGTGGATTGAGGCCGCCCGGGCGGTGGGCACGGCCCTGGGGGACTGACCCCTATCGGCCCGCGGCATCGGGGCGGCCGGTTCCCGACCGCCCCTTCGGGCGCGCCCGGGCATTCGGGCGCAGCCGGGGCGCCAGGGCCGGCAGCGCCGTGGGAGACTGCCCGGCATGATCCCCCTGGAGACCCGGCGCCTGAGGTTGCGCGCCGTCGGCGAGGGCGACCTCGGTTTCGTGGTGCGCCTGCACGCCAACGCCGACCTCCTGCGGTTCATCCCCCCGGCCGCCACGCCCGATGCCTCGGCGGCCCGCCGCCTCCTGGAGCGCTTCACCGAGCTGGTCTGCCACCCGGTGCAGGGCTTCAGCCTCATCGAGTTGCGCCAGACCGGCCAGGCGGTCGGCCTCATTATGGTCAAGCCGATCCCGCCCGCCGACGGGACGGAGCCGAGCGTGCTTGAGATCGGCTGGCGCCAGGTCGCCGAGCACTGCGGCCACGGCTACGTCACCGAGGCGGCCGCGGCCGTGCTCGAGGCCGTCCACGACCGCGGGGTCAAGGAGCTCGTGGCCGTCACCCACCCGGACAACCTCGCCTCCCAGCGTGTCGCCGAGCGCATCGGGATGGAGCGCATTGGGACGAACCGTGACTACTACGATGCCGCGCCGCAGGTGCTGTTCCGGTCGTGCCGCAGGCCGGCGGCGCGCCACGCGTGGCTGCCCGAGGGCTGGGAGCTGCTACCCGCGGGCGAGTACGCCTTCCCCGGCCCGCTTCGCGACCGCCTCGTCGGGGCGATCCTGGCGGGGGAGAAGACCGCGACGACGGCGCTGGCGGCCGAGTACGAGGCGCAGCACGCCCCCCTGCCGCAAGTGGGTTCCCGTGAGGTCGTCGTCGACTCGGCGGGGGCGCCGATCTGCGTGACCGAGCTGACCGGAGTCGCCGTCGTGCCCCTGGGTGAGGTCACCGACGAGCACGCCGTGGCCGAAGGGGAGGGGTGGGCCACCGCCGGCCAGTGGCGTCAGGCCCATGAGCGCTTCTGGTCCAGCCGGCAGTACCTGACCTGGTTCGACGGCCTCGGCGCCCCGGCGCCCGTCCTGGACGACGACGCGCCCGTGGTGTGCACGAGGCTGCGGGTCCTCGCAGCGGCGGGCAGCGCCTAGAGCCGCAGCGACATGAGGGTCAGGTCGAGGACTCTGCCGCGCTTCTCATCGGCGGCCGGGATGGTGCCCACGAGGTCGAAGCCGGCCGCGGCGTGAAGGCGGATTGAGGCGGCATTGCCGGCCTCGATCTGGGCCACCATGGTCCGGTCTCCGGCGGCGCGGCTGGCGGCGATGAGCGCCTCCAGCAGGGCGCCGCCCAGGCCGCGGCCCCGGGCGGCAGGGGACAGGTAGATGGAGTCCTCCACGGTGCGGGCGTAACCCTCGTAGGCCTGCCAGGGCCCGGCGACGGCGAAACCGACCACCGCCTCGTCGGCGCCGCAGGCCACGAGCGCCGTGCCCCGCTCGATGAGGCGGCTCAGCCAGCCCAGCGCCGCAGCCTGGTCCTGTTCCCGGCTGGTCCAGATGGCCAGTGACTCGCGGACCGCGGTGTTGCGGATCTCGCGCACGGCGAGGGAGTCGGCCCTCGTGGCGGGGCGGATGGTCACGGGCTCGCTCACGGGCACAACCGTAGGACGACCGGCCGCGGCCGGCGTCACGGCGCGACGTAGTCGGCCAGGTGCTCTCCGGTCAGTCCCGCGCGGCCGGCCAGATGGCGGCCGGTGAGAGTGCCCGAGGCGCGCAGCCTGTCAACGTTCCCCGTGTAGGTCACTTCTCCGCCATGGGAGCCGGCGCCTGGTCCCAGGTCGACAACGTGGTCGGCAATGGCGATGGTCTCAGGTTTGTGCTCGACGACGAGCACCGTTTGGCGCGCTCCGCAGACGCAGACTCAGTAGCTTCCGGAGCCTTAGCTCACCCCGATCCTCCATGTGCCGATAAGGAACATTATGTCATTTTAGCGAGGATTCCGGGGTGTGTTGAGCCCGCAGTCCGGTCAGCCCCTTCCGCCTGGCATTGCGGCGCGCCTCAATCGTCCCTCCAATGAGACTGACGCCCATGACCAGCGTGAAGGCCGCCAGCGGCCAGACAACAACGGCGAGCAAACCGCTAGTCAGCACCATCATGAGCAGGGCCAGGACGATTGTGCCGGCCCCGGTGAGCATGCCCGCCCGCCAGGCCGGGGCCAGCAGGTCCGGGTCTGCGCCCGCGTCTCCCGCGGCCCCGATGTCCTGGGGCGCGGCCGTGACATGGACGGCGCCCGCGCTCACCGTGATCCCCGGCGAGAACTGGGCCCCCGGGCCGTGACCGCCCAAAGCCTGTTCTCGCGGCGCCGCAACCGGGTAACCGTCCTGGTCAATGTAGGTGATGACGGGACGATGCTGCTCGGTACTCATGGTTGGACACTAAGCACCACCCCTGCACCAGCCCTCGGCGGTGCCTGTGAGCTTCCTTGGAACCGCCACCCCCGGCCCGGGAGGCCGTAGTGCACTCGAGCCCGCCCTGTTTTCGTGTCCTTGCTGAGTCGTGCCAACCAGCGGACTTGCAGGAACTCGGCATAGGCTTGGATGGTTAGCCGCCTATGTTAGGAGTTGTGGTGCAGTCCCGTCGCGAACCTACTCTTGCCGATGTTGCCAAAGTTGCAGGGGTTTCGTTGACGACGGTATCGCGCGTGCTCAACAACCGCGGTTACCTCAGCGAGGCGACCCGGGAGCGTGTGGCCGAAGCCATTGCCGAGCTCGGCTACCGCCCCAACCAGGTGGCGCGCGCCCTGCACGGCAAGTCCACGCAGACGATCGGTGTCATTGTCCCCACCGTGGCCCTCCCCTTTTTCGGTGAGCTGGCTGTTGAGATCGAGGACGCCCTGGCCGAGCACGGCTACCGCATCCTGGTCTGCAACTCCATGGGACGGGCTGACAGGGAGCGCGAATACCTCGACCTCCTGGTGTCCCATCGCGTGGACGGTATTATCTCCGGCGCGCACAACGAGCACCTGGAGGAGTACCGCACGGTGCGCATGCCTCTGGTCACCGTCGACCGGGACCTGTCCCCCACCATCCCCAACATTCGTTGTGACAATAAGGCCGGTGGTCGTTTGGCCACGAGCCTGCTGCTGGAGCGCGGCGCGCGCAGGCCAGCATTACTGACCTCCCGCTCGGGCCCCCACAACCTGCGGGAGGCCGGATACCGTGAGGTACTGGCGCAGGCCGGGATTGAGCCCATTGTTCTCACGGTCGACTTCCACACCCCCGATGAGGAGCGCGCCCACCTCATCAATGAGTACCTCGACGAGGTGGGAGACATTGTCGACGGGGTCTTCGCCACTGACGACCTCTCGGCCGCGGAGGTTCTGGAATGGGCCTACACCAGGAAGCGCACGGTCCCCGACCAGCTGAAGGTCATTGGCTTCGACGGCACGTCCGCGGTGCGCCGGGCCATGCCCGGGTTGGCCACGATCCGTCAGCCGCTAGCGGATCTGGCCCGCACCGCCGTCGGCACGCTCTTGTCTCAGATTAAGACGATTGCCGACGGCGGCGAGATCGGGGGCGGGCCGGCGACGCCGATTATCTTGCCGGTGGAGCTCTTCACCGGTCGCACTGTTTAAGACGCACTGTCTAAAACGGCTGGTGGGCCGGACCCGGATGCTCCGGGTCCGGCCCACCAGCCTATTGTGCCGAGCTCAGGCGTCGGCAGGGGCGGGGACGACGGCGTAGAGCGCGTCACCGCGGTTGACCTCGCCGGAGGCGGCCTCCTCGACGCCGCCGAAGGCGGTGGCGTTAGAGACCACGATCGGGGTCACGGTCTTGTAGCCGGCGGCCTTGACCGCGTCCCAGTCCACCTCGACCAGCGGGGTGCCGCGACGGACCTTGTCACCGGCCTTGACCTTCGGGGCGAAGTGCTTGCCCTCCAGCTGGACGGTGTCCATGCCCACGTGAATGAGCAACTCCACGCCGCTGGCGGAGCGCAGACCGTAGGCGTGACCAGTCGGGAAGGCGACGAGGATTTCGCCGTCGATCGGGGAGACCACCGGCCCACCGGCGGGGTCAATGGCCATGCCGGGGCCAAGCATCCCTGAGGCGAAGGTCTGGTCCTCGACCTCTGAGAGGGGAAGCGCGCGTCCCTGAATCGGGGCGGTAACACTGAAGTCGGTGGCGGCCTCAGCCGGGATCTCAACGGGGGCGGCGTGAGCGGCGGAGACCTCGGCCTCCAGAGCCGCCTCGTCCACATCGCCGGCCAGCGATGCCTTGCCCCGGGTCGAGGCGTAGGCCAGGGCGCAGGCGAAGGCGATGACAAAGACAATGACCTCAAGAAGGAGGTACTTCACAATGTCCTCGGTGCGGATGGACACGAAGCCCACGAACCCGGCCGCGCCAAGGGAGCTGGCGCGCACATTGAGCAGCGCCACGCCGGCGGAGCCAATGGCAGCGGCCCCCATGCCGATGAAGAAGGGCCAGCGCAGACGCAGGTTGACACCGAAGATGGCGGGCTCGGTAATGCCGAAGACGGCGGAGGCGCCACCGGCACCGGCCAGGCCCTTGAGCTTGGCGTCCTTGGCCTTGAAGAAGACGGCGAGGGCGACGGCGCCCTGGGCGACGTTGGCCATGGAGGCAATGGGGAAGATGAAGTCACCGCCGGTACCCTCGGTCTGGAGCTGCGTGATGAGGGGGAGCTCAACGGCCGGGAAGGACTGGTGCAGACCGGTGACCACAATGGGCGAGTAGAGCAGACCGAAGAGGAGTCCGCCCAGGACGCCGAGGGTATTGAAGCCCCATTCCAGGCCGTTGGTGAGCCAGATGGAGAGCTGGCGCGTAATCGGGCCGACTGCCACGAAGGTGAGGAAGCCGGTCACCAGGATGGTGATGAGCGGGGTCAGCAGGAAGTCCGCGGTGCCCGAGAGGTACTTGTGCAGCTGCTTCTCAATGACCGACAGGATGAAGGCCACGCAGATAATGGGGATCACCATGGCCTGGTAGCCGATCTTGTCCACCTCCAGGCCGAACAGGTGCCACGTGGGCTCAGCGCCCGTGTACTCCCAGAACTTCGCCGCCGCGGCGTCGTCAGTCATTGAGTAGGCGCTGAGCAGGGAGGTCGAGACCATGGCCGCGCCCATGGCGGCCCCGAGGTACACGTTGCCGCCGAAGCGCTTCGTCGCCGAGAACCCGATAAGAACGGGGAGGAAGGCGAAGGGGGCCGCCGAGATCATATTGATGAGGTCGGCGTAGTCGGCCAACCACGTCCAGCTCTGGATCAGTGACTTGTCACCGAAGAGCCCCTCGGCGGTGAGGACGTTGTTAATGGCCATCATGAGACCGCCGGCGATGAGGGCCGGCAGGACCGGGACGAAAATGTCCGCGATCATCTTAATGAAGCGGGAGAAGATATTGCCGCCCTTCTCGGCCTCCTGCTTCGCCTCATCCTTTGTGACCTCTTTGACGCCCTTGCCCACCATCTCGGAAAAGACAATGTCGACGTCGCCGGGCCCCACGATGATCTGGAACATGCCGCCGGCCAGGAAGGTGCCCTTAAGATCGGGGTCCTTATCCAAAGCCGCCTGGTCGACCTTGTCCATGTCGTTAATGACCAGGCGCAGGCGGGTTGCGCAGTGCGCTGCTGCGTTGATGTTGTCAGTGCCGCCCAGATACGTGATGACGTCTCTGGCGACTCGGGCGTGATCCATAGCCACCCGGGTTTTCCTTTCTCTGGGGCCCCTTCGCCCTGTGCCGCCCGTTGGGAGTGCGACTCGTGGAACTCAGCCGTGAATTCCGGGCGATCGGACCTGTGTCAAACGTTGGTCACACTACCGGGCTCCTGGGTGACTCGCAAGAGGCGTCCAGGCCCAACTCCGGCCAGTGCGAGCGCTAGTCGTGAGTGCGCGCCGACGCGGACCGCAACTGCAACCCGTCCTCAACCACCAGCGTGGCCCCGCAGGTGCGCGGGTCGACGAAGGAGCGCAGGGTGAGGGCGAGGTCACCGTCGCCTAGGAAAAGCTCGGTGATGGAGCGGTCATGGAGTACCTCGAGACGAGAGGAGCAGCCCTCGGGAAGAGTCACCACCCTTCGCGCCCCGTGCTGGGTGTACCGGGAAGTGGAGCGGTCCACAATGAGGCGTCCGTCCTCAATGCGGATGTCCACGTGGGAATCCTGCGAACCGATCCGCAGCCCCCAGGATCCGGTGGCCGGGGCGGTCTCGAGCTGCAGATACCAGGACCGCGAGTCCGTGAGTTCGGTGATGGGGTACTCCCCCGCCGCCAACTCCTGGCCGGCCACAGACAGTGCGCCGGCGCCCTGGCTTACCGCGGGGAGTGGGCGCTGGACCAGTCGTCCGTCGCGCAGCGACAGGGCGCGGGGGACAGTCAGGGCGTGCACCCAGCCCCCGGTCTCAATGGAGGGCTGGTCGTCCTCGCCGGCGTTGCCGGCCCATCCGACCAACACCACCGCACCGGGTTCGGTGGTGCGGCGGGCGAAGGCCTGGGGGGCGTAGAACTCGAAGCCGCGGTCGACCTCGTGGAAGGTCCCGTCGCAGTCGCGGAACTCAGTGCCCACCAGGTGGCCGACGATGTAGGTGCACGCGAAGATTGTCTCGTAGCCCTCTTTGTCGGGGTCAATGCCCTGGGGGCACCAGATGAGGACGTCCCAGTCCTGCCCGGTCGCCTCGTCGCGCAGGCGCACAATGCCGGGGCACTCCCACATGTAGCCGAAGCGATCAAAGGCGCCGTCGGCGTCGGGGAAGGTGAGTTCGCCTTCCAGCTTCCAGTTCAGCAGGTCCGTGGAGCGGTAGAGCAGCGCTGCCCCGGTCTCGTCGGCGCGCTGGACGCCCAGTAGCATGCGGAACTCCCCCGGGCGATCCGGGTCGCGGAAGACCTGCGGGTCGCGGAAGTGCGCGGTGTAGCCCTCGGGGTGGTTGGGGATGAGCGGGTTGTCCGGCCACTTGGTGAACTCTGTCAGATCGGTGCTGGTGACCAGGCACTGGCTGGCGGTGCGTTCGTCGGTAACCGGGTCCTTGAGGTTGCCGGTGTAGAAGAGCTGGTAGTCCCCTCCCCCTGGGGCCGCCCCCAACTCGCCGGGCTCCAGGACGATGGCATTGCCCGAGTAGGCGCCGTTGCGGTCGTAGAAGGAGTCTGGGATGACTGCAGGATCGTGGTGCTGCCAGTGCAGGGCGTCGGTGGAGGACACGTGCCCCCAGTAGACGAGCTTGCGGTGGGGATGGAAGGGGCTGAACTGGTAGAAGGCGTGATACTCCTGGCCGTCGATCAGCAGGCCGTTGGGATCGTTGAGCCGCCCCACGGGGGCGACGATGTGCAGGAGCGGGTAGTCGGGGTCGGCTAAAGCCTGGGAGGCGGAGACCGCCTCGCGGGCCAGCGCCTTGAGATCTTCATTCACGCACTGAGGGTATCAATGAAAGGCTCTTTCATGTGACCCGAGGCACGCACAGGAACGACTGATTTTGTACCACGCGCAGTGCCGCCGTGGCCCGGAGGGGCCACGGCGGCACTGCACGGATTATTGGAATGGGCGCGCAGTCCGTCTTCAGTGGAAGTAGGGAATGATGAGCCACAGCCCGAAAAGGACGATGACGGCGGCGCAGACGATGAAGAAGCCCGCTCCTATCTCCGCGGCGTGCAGGCCCTCGACCTGCCCGGACTTGCGCTTAATGTGGACCTCGTCGAGCATCCGCGCGGCCGCCGAGGTGATCGTAATGATGAACGCGGTGCCCAGGACGGTGACAACCGTGACCAGGGCCAGTGACCCCCAGTGGATGCTCATGCCAAGGACTCCTTCGTTGTCGAGGCGCCGGCTCCGGCGCCCACAAGCTCCTTCTTGACCTCATCGACGGACTTGGGGGCGCGCCGCAACCTCGGGTCGCCGTTCTTGGAGACAATGACTTCGTTGGCGTCGTTGACGTTGGAGAAGTCCACACGGTTGTGGTTCGCCTGGCGGATGATGAGCAGGGAGGAGGCCGCCAGCAGGGCGATGACCAGGACGGTGCCGACTACCCCGCCCTTGACGGCGATGAAGGAGGTCACCGCCCCCACCACGCCCGCGCAGGGCAGGGTGATGAGCCAGGCGACGCCCATGCGCCCGAAGGTGCCCCAGGAGACCTTGGTGCCCCGGCCCACGCCCGACCCCAGAATGGAGCCGGTGCAGATATGTGTCGTCGACAGCGCGAAGCCCAGGTGGGAGGAGGCCAGGATGGCCACCGTCGAGGCGGTCTCGGAGGCGAAGCCCTGCGGGGAGTCAATGTGAACCAGGCCCTTGCCCATGGTGCGCATAATGCGCCAGCCGCCCGAGTAGGTGCCCAGACCAATGGCGATTCCAGCGGCGGCGATCACCCACCAGTGCGGCGAACTGCCGGGCTCCTGGTAACCGGAGGCCACCAGCACCAGGGTGATGACGCCCATGGTCTTTTGACCGTCGGAGGTGCCGTGGGACAGGGCCACCATGGAGGCGGAGATTCGCTGGCCGTTGCGGAAGATGACCTGGCTGAAGCGGTCGGTGGGCTTGGCTATGCGGTAGGCGAGCCATGTGGCTACGGCACTGGCGGCGCCGGCCACGCAGGGGGCGATGAGGGCCGGGAGGATGATCTTGGATATGACGGTGCCCCAGTGCACGCCCTGGAGGCCGGCCGCCATCACCACCGCTCCAATGAGGCCGCCGAACAGGGCGTGCGAGGAGGATGAAGGCAGGCCGAAGAGCCAGGTGGCCAGGTTCCACAGGATCGCCCCGGCCAGCCCGGCGAAGACCATTTCGGGGGCGGCCTGGATCAAGGAGTCGTCGAACATGCCGTGAGAGATCGTCTTGGCGACCTCGGTGGAGAGCATCGCCCCAATGACGTTGAGGATGGCGGCGACGAGTACGGCTCGCCTCGGGGTGAAGGCCCCGGTGGCCACGGATGTCGCCATTGCGTTGGACGAGTCGTGGAAGCCGTTGGTGAAGTCGAAGATCAGCGCCGTTACGACGACGACGATCACAATGAAAAGGGTTGTAGTCATGCCGGTCCCGCTCAGGTGAGGGAGCCTGGGCGCTCCGCCGCGCGGGAGGCGGGTGGGGAGCCTGGGCTCGGGGCATGTGGACGTGCCCCGAGCCCAATTGTTAGCAGCCCGTCACGTGCGTGGATGCCGGGAGGGCTCTTGTTCACCAACTGTTCATCTGCGGGGCCGGTGGTGCTGGTCACCGCCCCGGCAGATGGCGACCGCGCACCCCGTGGGCCGTGGTGGCGCCCGACGGCGCCGCCACGGCCCCGCGCGGGTGGTGACCGCCCTCGGGTCGCTCGCATTGGTGTTTGTTGATGATGTCGATGGTGTCGGTGATGAGGGCGCGCCCCGAGCCTGATGCGCGGGTGCGGTGCGCGCCCTCGGCGGCCTTGTATTGTGACATGTTGTCATCATCAGGGTATTTGGCGGGCCTGATTTCGACGCGGCAGCCCCGGGTCCCGGATTTAAGCGCGGCGCGAGGATAGGCTCGCGCCATGACACCTCAGACCACAGCGACGAACCGTCCTGGCAAATCGAGCAGGAGGCGCAAGCGCGCCCCCGTCCTTCCCCTGGACATCGGTGTCGACCTGGGTACCACCCGCACCGTGGTCTGCCGCGCTGACCGCGGGAACTACCCGGTCGTTACCTTTACCGACTCCAATGGTGATGCCCATGAATACCTCCCTTCCCTGACAGCGCTGACTGATGCCGGCCTGGTCCACGGTTTCGAGGCGCTGGAGGCGGCGCGCGCCGGCGCTCCCCTGCTGCGCAGTCTCAAGCGGGTGCTCTCCTCCCCCACAGTCACCGACTCCACTCCGGTGGAGTTGGGAGGGCGAACCTTCACCGTTCTAGACATCCTCACTGATTACCTGCGCCACCTGCGCACACTGTTGGGGGCCGTCCCGGCCCTGGACGGGGTTGACCTCGGCTCGGCGGACGCCCATGTCGTCGTGGCCGCCCCCGCCCACGCCTACGGCGCCCAGCGCCTATTGACTCTGGAGGCGTTCCGGTCAGCCGGCTTCAATGTCACCGCCATGCTCAACGAGCCCAGTGCGGCAGGATTCGAGTACACCCACCGCAAGTCTTCCACGGTCTCCTCCCGGCGCACCCGCGTTGTCGTCTACGACATGGGTGGGGGCACCTTCGACACCTCGCTGGTGGATGTGGTCGGAACCGCCCATGACGTTCTGGCCTCTCGGGGGCTGTCCGACCTGGGTGGTGACGACGTCGACTTCGTCTTGGCCCAACTCGTCCTGGAGCGCGCGGGCCTGACCGAGGCGGACCTGTCCCACCATGAGCTCGACGACCTGCTCGACCAGTGCCGCGATGCCAAGGAGGCCCTGTCCCCCCAGTCCCGGCGGCTGGTCATTGAGCTGCGCGGCTCAGCCATTGTCATTGCGGCCCCTGATCTTTACGCCGCCTGCGTGCCCCTGATCGAGCGCTCCTTGGAGACCATGTCCCCCTTGGTGGGGCGCCTGGACGACGGTTCCCCCGACCTGACCGAGGTCGCCGGGATTTATCTGGTGGGCGGCGCCTCCTCCTTCCCCCCGGTGCCCAGGATGCTGCGCGAGCGCTTCGGGCGACGCGTGCACCGCTCCCCGTATCCGGCCGCCTCGACGGCCATTGGCCTGGCCATTGCTGCTGACCGCAATTCCGGCTACGACCTCACTGACAGGCTCTCGCGTGGTTTTGGCGTCTTCCGCGAGGCCGACGACGGTGCGGTGACCACCTTCGACGCCATCCTCACCGAGGACTCGGTCCAGGCCCGCAAGGGCGCGCCCGGCACCGTCATTACCCGCCGCTACCCGGCTGTGCACAACCTAGGGCGCTACCGTTTCGTGGAGTGCGCCGGAGTGGACGAGCACGGCGGGCCCCGCGGCGAACTGGCCCCGTATGAGGAGGTCATCTTCCCCTTCGACCCGGCCCTGCGCGACCGCGACGACCTCTCAGACGTGGCTGTGGTGCGCCCGGGCTTCGGCCCCTGGGTCGAGGAGCGTTACGAGATTGATGAGACCGGCGTGGTGCGAGTGACCCTCACCGATCTCAATGACGGCTATTCGCGTTCCTACGTACTGGGGCGCCGCACGGCTTGAGAGTCGTTTAAGACGCGTCACGGCGGTCGTCGGGTTACCTGACGGCCGCCTCATCGCATGCTTGACCACATGCCTGCTGAGAGCGGGCCCGGCCCTCGAGGCGCCCTTCTTCTTCGCAGGGCCGCCGGTGTCCCGCCCCCGGCCGTGCCGGCCCCGTCCCGGTAACGCAGATCCGTCCTTACGTTGTCGGCACGTTGAGCCCGTCGACGCCGCGGTGCCCCGTCCGCCTCACGTTCTGCCACGCGGATCCAGCACTGGGCACCGGGGGCGGGCCGGGGCCCACATGGCTTGGCGCTTGGCGGCGCGGCGCTTGGCCAGCTCGTCTTCGACGACCACCGGGGCGTCCGTGGCGTGATCCACAGGAAGCGTGGCCAAGGTTCCCTCCACCTCGTGCCACACTCGGCCTACGGCAATGCCGAAGACGCCCTGGCCGCCTTGAACCAGGTCAATGACCTCATCGGCGCTGGTGCACTCGTAGACCGAGGCGCCGTCACTCATGAGGGTGATGGAGGTCAAGTCCTCCACTCCGCGCTCGTGCAAGGCATTGACGGCAGTGCGGATCTGCTGCAGGGAGACGCCGGTGTCCAGGAGGCGCTTGACGATCTTAAGTAGCAATATGTCACGGAAAGAGTACAGTCGCTGCGAGCCTGATCCCTTGGCGCCTCGCACTGTTGGCTCAACCAGGCCGGTGCGGGCCCAGTAGTCGAGTTGTCGGTAGGTAATGCCGGCGGCCCGGCAGGCGACAGGGCCTCGATAGCCGGAGTTCAGGTCAAGCTCAGGCAAAGGGTCACCAAAGAGCATCCCCTGTAGACGCTGGGGTGCGCTGACGTGGAGGGTCGCCTCGTTCGCGCTCACTGGGGGCTCCTATCATTTCGGGGACCGTGCGGGGGGTGGCACGTGGTTCGGTCGGCTTGATCCGGCCATATGCACACGATAGGTCGCCCCAGGCGCGCTCTCAATGAATGGCACGCCGTCCGGTCTAGTCATCTGTGTCCTAATCTCAACCTAAGGTCCAGCGGGCTTGTCGCGAGCGCGGGTATTCCGCAGAATCACGCAGGTTCAATCCCTTCAGGCAACAGGCGAACGTGCTGTACATCACATCCTGAGTCACACGAGTCACACCTGCCCCGCGTGTCGCAGGTGTTCGGTTTTCAGTGCGCGGCGTCCTCGGCGCTCAGAGACTCCACAATCATCGCCCAGCGGTCCACTCTCTGCTGGAGCGTCTCCTCGCTCAGGTCCACGCCGCGCAGCCGGAGCAGCTCCTCAGTAGCCCATACCGGCAGCTGCGCGGCCCAGGAGAGCACCAGGGCGTCGCCGGGGCTGGAGGGCACCGCGCCCTGGGCCTGAGGCTCCGGGGCCCGGGAAACGAGCATGACCGCCGTCAAGCGGGCGTCGGCGTCAACATCAAGCAAGACGCCAGTGACCTCCGCGCCGAGCATCCGGGTGCAGTGGGTGACAAGGCTCGTCCAGCTCGGAGGGCGCCCGCCGCCCTCAGGACTCAGCGCAATGCCTTCTCGGGCGGTAACAGGCACGGCAAGCATCCCGGGACCGCCATCTTCTACCAGGATGGCGACCAGCCCCGTGTTCGGAGTTGTGGAGCGGACCCCAACAAGATGCATGGATCGCACACGGCAAGGCTACGGGGAGCCACCGGCCCTGTCTGGCAAATGGATGAATGGCTCTTAGTCCAGGGCCTCAACAGCCCGGTGCAGCAAGGCCCCGTGCAGCTCCCCCAGTAGCCCGGCGAGCTCAGCAGCGGCGTCCTCGCCGGCTGTAGTCGAGCGGGAGCGCTTGTGCTGCACTGCCTGAGCAATGGCGTCGGCCTCGCGTTCAGCGGCGGCGCGCACGGCGCGCAGGTTCCGCAACGGAATGCCTCGTCGGGTCACCTCTAGGGCCAGGCTGACAGTGCGCAGGGCCTGAGGCGAGAAGCGCCCACGGGCGTCGGGGCTGACCAGGCCAATAGCGATCAGTTCTTCCACCTCGGCGCGAGTGGCCCCGGAGTGGGAGACCAGTGAGTCCAGGTCCAGCGGGACATCGGCGGCCAGCCGCCCGTAGGAGGCCACCACCCGTGCCACCGGCGCCGGCTCCAGCGCATTGGGCGCGGCGTCGAGACTGGCAAGGCGCTCACGGATCACCGACAGCGGTAGATACTCATCGCGCTGAGCGCACAGGGTGAAGCGCAGGCGCTCCAGATCAGCCTGGGAATAGCGGCGGTAGCCGTTGCCGAGACGGTGAGGGGAGATTAACCCCTCCCCCTCCAAGTAGCGGACCTTGGAGAGCGAGAGCGCCGGGAACTCATCTTTGAGCGCGTCCACGACCTCGCTGATTTTCATTGAGGGCTCGCGCGACACCCCCTGGGGCCAGGGGCCGGAGGGGCCCGCGGCATCGCGCCGGGCAGGGCGCGCCGTAGCCGTGCTCACTGCTCAGTGACTGGCCGCTGCGGACCGGGATGGTACGTCATCCGATATTTGCCGATCTGGACCTCGTCCCCGGCGCGCAGAGCCGCCTGCTCTACGCGCTGGCGATTGACGTAGGTGCCGTTGAGCGAGCCCGAGTCCCGCACCAGGTAGCCCCCCTCGGGCAGGCCGAGGAACATGGCGTGCTTGCGCGAGACGGTGACGTCGTCAAGGAAGATGTCCGCCCGTGGGTGACGCCCCACCGTGGTCTCGGCGGCGTCCAGCAGGAAGCGGGCGCCCGTGGTGGGGCCGTGATGGATCAGCAGCAGCGCAGTGCCCGCCGGCAGCGCCGCAATCGCAGCGCGGTCCTGCGGAGACAGACCTGCACCCTGACCGTCGTGACTCCCTAAGAAGTCGATCGCCCCGAAGGCCTGAGTCGAGGTCGGGTCCGGGTCCATCGGAATGCTCGACATCTGTTCCCCCTCCGGTCCGGCGGCGCCGGATGCACCGCGTCTGTTACACCATACCGGTGCCAGGCCCCGGAGAGGAGATCATATGGCGTTACTGCTCGCAAAGCGAACTCTTTGCCGGCCTCATGCCTTAACTCACACGACTCACATGACTCACGCGCCGGTGCTCGTTAGTGCTGTCTCTTTGACGTTTAAGCACCGCGCCAGGTCATCGCGGTTCTTGAGCATCAGGCGCCGCAGGGCGGCTGGTGCCTGAGCGTGGCCAATCAGCCAGGCGTCGACGGCGTCGAGGTCCGCCCTATCCCCGCAGGCCGGAAAGAGCCCAAGCACCAGGCGGGTGGCGATCTCCTGGCCTCTCCCGGCCCAGATCGGTTCCAGGGCCTCCAGGTAGCGGGCGGTCAGTGGTGCGGTGAGACTGCGGTGGCCATCGACACCAAAAGCCCTCGTAAGCGCGTCCACGTGGTCGTTACTCAGGGTCTGTTCGGTCAGCAGACGAGTGAGGATCTTCTTCTTGAGGGCCGATTCGGGCCGGGCGCAGGTCGCCTCCAGGTGGCGGGTCACGCCCCTGGAGCCGGCGTCGGCGGCCAGTTGGGCGTCCAGCTCCTCGTCGGCGACCAGGTCCAGGCGGGCCAGGGCGATCAGGGCCCGCCAGCGCAGATCCGCGTCCAGGTTGAGGCCGGGCACCCGGCCCTCCAGGATGCTGCGCACACGCTCGGCGACTCTCCTGGAGGCCGCCGGGCCCAGGAGTGCCGCCTGGCCGGCGGCCTCCAACCAGGCTCGGGCCCGCACCAGCTGGGCGTCGGATCCCGGGGCCGCCCCGCACAAGCGCCCCCAGCCGCCCCGCCGGACGCCTACCGCCCGCCCGGTGGGATGATCATCCTCAAGAAGATGGCTCACCAGCAGCGCCCGATCCCGGGCGTGGGCGTAGCGGGTGGCAGCCTGGAGGGCTTGAGCCAGGAGGGTCGCCAGGGTCGTGGCCTCGGTGGTGTCATCGGCCTGGTCGAGGACCGTCTTGACGAAGAGGTGCGGCGGGATCCTCGCGTCGCGCATGAGATTGTGGAGCATTGACCAGACCAGGGCCCGCGCCAGAGGATCGGTCAGGTCGCTCAGGTGCGCACAGACGGTGGCCAGGGAGGTCTCGTCGGGGCGCACAACAGCGTAGGTGTGGTCCTCGTCGTTGACGAGCACGAGGTCCGGGGCGGGAAGGCCCCTGGCCGCGGTGACGTCCAGGACTTCCCCCTCCAGGGTCACCGGTAGGCGGTGGGTGCGCACCAGGGCGCCGTGCGGGTCGAGGGAGTACAGGCCCACCACCAGTGTGTGAGGCCGCAGGACGGTGCGCCCAGTGGTCGGGTCGACGCCCTCCTGGTGCAGGACCAGGCGGGTGATTCGGTCATCGGCGACCTCGATCTCATTGGTGAGGATGCTGGGGCCGGCGGTGCGCAGCCAGGCGTTCGCCCAGGCCTCCATGTCCCGTCCCGAAGCGGCTGCGAGGGCGGACAGAAAATCCCCCAGGTCACTGTTGGCGAAGGCATGCTCGGTGAACCAGGCGCGGGCGGCATCCAGGAAGGTCTCCTGACCCAGGTGGGCCACGAGCTGCTTGAGGACGGCGGCGCCCTTGGCGTAGGTAATGCCGTCGAAGGCCTGGCGGGCCGCCTCAACGTCCTCGACCGTGGCCACGATCGGGTGGGTGGTGGCCGCACGCGAGTCCTCCCGGTAGGCCCAGGCCTTGCGTGAGGAGGCGAAGGACACCCAGGCCTCCGGGAAGCCGGCGGCCTCCTGCGCCCAGGTGCCCTGGTGGTCGGCGAAGGACTCCTTGAGCCACGTGTCCTCCCACCAGCGCGGGGTCACCAGGTCCCCGAACCACATGTGGCTCATCTCGTGCAGGATCGTGTTGGCTCGTTCCGCCCTTTGAGCACGGGTAACCGGGCCCCGGAAGAGGTAGGAGTCCTCGCTGAAGGTGACGCAGCCCGGGTTCTCCATGGCGCCAATGTTGTACTCGGGCACGAGCACCGAGTCGTAGGCTCCCCACGGGTAGGGGAAGGCATAGGCCTGATCGAACAGGTCCATGCCCGCGGTCGTGATGCGCATGAGTTCCTCGGCGTCCAAGTGGCGGGCCAGAGAGGCCCGGCAGGACCAGGACAGCGCCACCGGCCGGTCCCCGGGGCGGGGCGGGCGCCATTGAGCGCCCACACGATGCCAGGGGCCCGCGCACAAGGCCGTCAGATAGGTGGGTATTGGCGGGGTGGTGGCGAAACGGGTCACGGCCGCGCCGGCCTCCGTGTGCACCTCACGGTGCTCAATGGCGCCATTGGCGATGGGTGTCCAGGACTCGGGGTGGACCACCTGGAGGCTGAAGGGCGCCTTAAGATCCGGCTGGTCCATGCAGGGCCAGGCACGGCGGGCGTCGGAGGGCTCGAAGTGCGTGTAAAGGTAGGTGGCGTCATCGACCGGGTCGTGGAAGCGGTGCAGGCCCTGACCGGTGTTGGAGTATTGGCCCCGCGCCTCCACTATGACGCGGTGCTCGCCCACCCCTAGGGCCGGTAGGGCGATGCGGTTGGAGTCCCAGTTCACGGGCACCGCCCGCCCATTGACGAGCAGCTTGCAGACCTCCTCGCCCTGGAAATCCATCCACAGTCCGCTGGTGCCCTCCTCGTGCACCCGCAGGATCAGTTCGCTGCGGACGGTGAAGCCGCTGTTGTCGCGCGCCGGCGCCCCAGTCAGGTCGATGGCGACGCTCAGGGCGGATACCGTGCACACCCATGAACGCCAGGCGGCCTCCTGGCGACTGAGGTTGGTGGGGCTGGCGGGACGTGGCGGTGCGGCGGTGGTCATAGGTGCGGTTGGGTCTTTCAGTCAGGTGCCGGGCGCAAGCCGCGGGCCCGGACCGAGAGCACTCCCGGCCCGGGCCCGCAGCCGAGGCGGCCAGCGGCGGTTGTAAAGCTAAGGGCTCTAGTCCCACTTCTCTTCGGGGCGCCCCGGCTGGGCCCACAGAGTGTGGTAGACGCCGGCGACGTCATCGACCCGATGGTAGGTGTGAGAGCCGAAGAAGTCGCGTTGGCCCTGGATGAGGGCGGCGGGCAGCCGTGGGGCGCGCAGCTGGTCGATGTAGGCCAGTGAGGAGGCGAAAGCTGGGGTGGCCGCTCCCGCCAGGGCGGAAGTGGCCACCACCTGGCGCCAGGCGGGCAAAGCCTCCTGGAGGGCGGAGGCGAAGGCGGGGGCGGTCAGGAGGCTGGCCAGGCCGGGGTCCTCCCCGTAGGCGCGGGTGATGTCGTCCAAGAAACGGGCGCGAATAATGCAGCCGCCGCGCCAGATCCGGGCCATGGCCCCCAGGTCAATGCCCCAGTCATAGGTGGCCGAGGCGGTGGCGATCTGGTCGAAGCCCTGCGCGTAGGCGGCGATCTTCGAGCCGTAGAGGGCACGGCGCACAGCCAGAACGAAGGCCTCTTTCTCCTGGGCCCCCTCCATGGCGGGGGGACGGGTGCCCGGGTCGATGGCGGCCTGGCGCACAGCCCGCCGCTGAGCCACTGAGGAGGAGGCGGCTCGGGCGAAGGTCGCCTCGGCAATGGCCGGGACGGCCACCCCCAACTCCAGGGCATTCTGGGTGGTCCACGCCCCGGTTCCCTTTTGGGCGGCCTCATCGACGACAACGTCGACAAAGGGCCGGCCCGTGACGGGGTCGGTGTGTGAAAGGACGTCGGCGGTGATGTCGATCAGGTAGGAGTTGAGCTCGGAGTCCTTCCAGGTGCCGAAGACCTCGGCGATCTCGGCCACGCCCATCCCGGCGACATGGCGCAGTAGGTCGTAGGCCTCGGCAATGAGCTGCATGTCGGCGTACTCAATGCCGTTGTGCACCATCTTGACGAAGTGGCCGGCGCCGTCGGGCCCCACATGGGTGCAGCAGGGGACGGAGTCGACGTGGGCGGAGATGGACTCCAGCATGGGGCCGAGGCGCTTGTAGGACTCTTCGGTGCCGCCGGGCATAATCGCGGGCCCCAGCAGCGCCCCCTCCTCGCCCCCGGAGACACCCATGCCCACGAAGTGCAAGCCGGCTTTGCGCAGGGCGGCCTCACGGCGGCGGGTGTCGGTGTACAGAGTGTTACCCGCGTCGACGACAATATCCCCCGCCTCCATGAGTGGGGTGAGTTCATCGATCACGGCCTGGGTGGCGTCCCCCGCCTTGACCATCACTATGGCCACGCGCGGGCGGCGCAGTGAGGCCACGAAATCGGTCAGCTGTGCGGCGGGCAGGAAGCGGCCCTCAGAGGCATGGCGGTCCATGAGGCGCTCGGTGCGGGCCAGAGTGCGGTTGAACACGGCCACGGCGTGGCCGTGGCGGGCCAGGTTGCGGGCGAGGTTCGCCCCCATCACCCCCAGCCCAATGACACCGATATCGGCTGAGGAGGGGGTGGGGACGAAGTCGCTCATGAGCTGCCTTTCCTGCCCGTTGGGTCGCGCCGTGCGCGTCCGTGCGCCTGCCACGAGCCTACCGCGCCCATTGGGGCGGCAGGCGGCAGTGGGCAGATGGCGTGGGCGCATTCGGGCCCCTATGAGGCTCTGGGCGCATAGGCTTGGGTGCAGGCGCTCCGGGCCCGGGGCGCCGGACCGCATCCTGGAAGGTTGACGTGCCCACCTCCGCCCCTTCGGACAGTGCCGGAGCGAACCCGCTGCTCGACGCCCGCGACCTGCGCCTGCCGCGCATTGCCGACCCCTGCGTGCTGGTCATGTTCGGAATCACCGGCGACCTGGCCCAGCACAAACTCCTGCCGGCTATCTACGACCTGGCCAACCGCGGCCTGCTCTCCCCCGCTTTCAGTCTTGTGGGGGTGGGCAGGCGCCAATGGGACGACGACGCCCTACGCGACTACGTGGAGAAGGCCGCGCGCGCCGGCGCCCGCACCCCCTGGCGCCCCGCCATCTGGGAACAGCTCGCCGCCGGGATGCGTTTCGTCCCCTTCGCCTCATTCGAGGACGACGGCGCCTACGCCCGCCTGACCCGGGTGGTCGAGAAGCTTGATCACGAGTGCGGCACCGCCGGCAACCGCGCCTTCTACCTGTCCATTCCTCCAGGCTGGTTCCCCGCCGTCACCGAGAGAATCGCCCGCTCCGGCCTGGTCCAGGAGGCCCCGGGGGCCTGGAGGCGCGTGGTGATTGAGAAGCCGTTCGGGCACGACCGTGCCTCGGCGCAAGAACTCGATGCCCTGGTGGCGCGGATCGTTCGGCCCAATGACGTCTTCCGCGTCGACCACTACCTGGGCAAGGAGACGGTGCAGAACATTTTGGCGCTGCGCTTCGCCAACACCATGTTCGAGCCGCTGTGGAACCAGCGCTACGTCGACCACGTCCAGATCACTATGGCTGAGGCCATAGGCATTGGTACCCGGGCCGGCTACTACGACACCATTGGCTCGGCGCGCGACGTCATCCAAAACCACCTTCTTCAGCTCCTGGCGCTGACCGCCATGGAGGAGCCGGCCTCCATGAATGCCGCCTCCGTGCGCGCCGAGAAGGAGAAGGTTCTCGACTGCGTGCGCCTGGAGCGCGCCGGCGTCCTGGACCTGGACGCCTCCACCGCCCGGGGCCGCTACGAAGCCGGCTTTCAAGGCGGGGTGCCGGTGCGCGGCTACCTCCAGGAGCAGGGGGTGGCCGCCGACTCGCGCACCGAAACCTACGCCGCCGTGCGCCTGGAGATCGCCAACCGCCGCTGGGCGGGGGTGCCCTTCTATTTGCGCACCGGCAAACGCCTGGCACGCCGGGTCACCGAGGTCGCCGTGGTCTTCAAACGGCCGCCCTTCCTGCCTTTCGAGGCCGCCGCCACCGCCGGGATCGGGGCCAACACCATTGTGCTGCGCATCCAGCCCGAGGAGGGCATCACCCTGCGCCTGGCCTCCAAGGTTCCCGGCACTCAGATGGAGTTGCGTGACGTGTCCATGGACTTCGGCTACGGCGCCTCCTTCAACGAGGAGTCCCCCGAGGCTTACGAGCGCCTCATCCTCGACGCCCTCCTAGGCGACGCCCCACTCTTCCCTCACCAGCGCGAGGTGGATCTGTCCTGGCGGATCCTCGACCCGATCATTGAGCACTGGGCCGGTGCCGGCGCCCCCGAGGGCTACCGGCCCGGATCCTGGGGGCCGCCCAGTGCCCGCGCCCTGCTCGCCCGCGACCAGCGCACCTGGAGGCGCTCATGATCACCGAACTGACCGCCACCACCACCGAGCGCATTGTCTCCGAACTGCTCGCCGCCGAAGGCGCCGCCGGCGCCTCCAGGGTACTGACCCTAGTGATCTCCACCGACGCCGAGGGTCTGGAGGAGGCCCTGGCGGCCGCTCATGAGGCCAGCCGCGACCACCCCTGCCGCATTATCGCCGTCGTCGGCCCACCAGCCGACCAGGCCCACCACGCCGACGGGCACACCAGGGCCGCCACCAGTGGGCACCTTGACGCCGAGCTCCGGGTCGGCCACGACGCCGGCGCCGGGGAAACCCTGGTGCTGCGCCCCTGGGGGGAGGCCGCCGAGCACACCGACACCCTGGTCGTGCCCTTCCTCCTGCCCGACGTCCCCGTGGTCACCTGGTGGCCGTGCCGCTGCCCGACTGTCCCCTCCGAGGACCCCCTGGGCCGCCTGGCTACCACGCGCATCACCAACACCCCGGCCCAGGCGGACCCGGCGGCGGCCCTGCGCGCCCTGGCACCGGTCCACGCCAGCGGTGACATTGACCTGGCCTGGACCCGCATCACCCTGTGGCGCGCCATGGTCGCCGCCACCCTTGGCCCGCTGTCGCGCGAGGGCGACCTCACCGGGATTGTTGTGGCCGGGGAGCCGCGCAACGCCTCGGTGTCCCTCATGGTCGCCTGGCTGCGCCTGCGCCTGGGCATCGACGTCAGCCGCGTCGACGACGTCGGCGCCCAGGGCATCTCCTCCATCACTGCGGCCACACGAGACGGCGAGCTCGTTATCGCCCGCAAGGACCAGGATAGGGTGACTATTACCCGCCCGGGCGCCAGCGATCCGCAGGTGGTCACCATGGCCCGGCGGGAGCCGATATCCACCATGAACGAGGAGCTGCGGCGCCTGACACCCGACCTGGTCTATGTGGAGGTCCTGGCCCACCTCGGCTCGGCGACCTCCGCCGCGGCACCGGCCCCCGATAAGGCGGCGGCCCTGCTGGAGGCCCAGGCCGCCGCCCATCCCGCCGCCGAGGTCGTCGTCGCCGGTACCCTCGCCCAGGCCGCCGCCCAAGCCGCGGCGCGCACCGCCGAGCTGCTGGCCCAGGCCGTGCAGGCCCGGGGGGCCGGACACCTGGCTCTGACCGGCGGCTCGGCCGGCGTAGTCCTAGCAGAGGAGCTGCCGACCGCACTGGAGCAGGCGGGTATGGACCGCACCGCCCGCGAGGCGATCCACGTGTGGTTCGGCGATGAGCGCTTCGTGCCCGCCGGGCACCCCGAGCGCAACGACCTGGCCCTTGACGCCCTGGTGGAAGCCGGCGTGCTCGAGGACAATATTCACCGCGTTGCCGGACCCGAGCGCGTCGAGAACCTTGAGGCTGCCGCCGAGGAACTGGCCGAGGAGCTGACCCGTTTCGGTCCATCCCAGGGCCGCTTCGACGTCATCCACCTGGGGCTGGGTCCCGACGCCCACGTATGCTCCCTCTTCCCCGGCCACAGCGCCGCTGTATCCCTGGGGGCGACGGCGGTCGCGGTGCGCCAGTCCCCCAAGCCGCCACCCGAGCGCGTCTCGTTGACCATGGGGCTGGTTCAGCGGGCCCGCACCGTCATGGTGGTGGCCGGCGGGCAGGGCAAGGTGCAGGCGGTGGCCGCCGGCTTATCGGCCCCGAATATGCTCGCCGCCCCGGCCTCCTGCGCTCGCGGTGCGCAGACCGTCTGGTACCTCGACGCCGCCGCCGCGGCAGGCGTGCCCTGAGGTAGGAAGCCGGCCATGCGAGACTCTGCGGCGCGGGCCAGTGGCCGCCGATGGCGGCAGTGGGTCATTGGCGGCGCTCTGGGCGGCGGGCTACTCGCCCTCCTCACCGCGCGCTCCTTCGATGCCTCAGGTGTGGCCACAGTGCTCGACACGGCCCTGGGGGCCGGCGGCCTGGGCCTGGCGGCGGGCGCTGTGGCGCTCCACCGGGAGCGGCGCAGCAGACCGGAACTGGAGGGCACCGCCTGGGCGGACTATGAGGCCGCCTTGGCGTCCCTGCGCGGGCAGGTCGCCCGCTCAAGCGGCGTTTTGCCCGCCGCTCAGGGCTTGCGCTGGCAGGAGGTCCTTGACGACCTGACCACTGTTGGCCTGATGTGGGAGGCGCCCGGCACCGATGAGCAGATGCGCTGCGACGCCATGGCCTTGGTGCGCGTCTACGCCCCGCGCGTCCTGCTCGGACAGGTAGAGGCCGCCCGGGGGGACCTGGGTGAGGGCGAGGGCCCAACTCACCCTCAGCACGAGGTGGTGGCGCGAGCCGCAGCCGAACTGCGCAGCTGCGCCCAGGCCGCCCGGCGCCGAGCCTTGGATGCTGATGGTGCAGCCCTGGAAGCCCGCTTCTCCCACTTGACCGCCCTGGAGGAGCTCCGCGTCCTCCAGACGCGGCTTGAGCTTCCAGACGGCAGTAGTGAGGCCGGTGGTGCCACGGGCCCGCAGGGTCAGAGGAACCCGGCCTGAGCGGCGTCGCCGCCCCTGTGATTGCCGGGAGGCGTTTGCGGCGCGGCCACCGTAGGAGGCGCGAGTCCAGAAGGTCGTCGCCCGCATCCGGCACTGCGCTGCCCGGCATCGCGGTGAGCCCCGGGCCTGGGCCGGGAAGTCCTCAACCCGGGCCGCCGGCCCCGGCAGGGGGCTTGCGGGGAGGGCCGGTCACTCATGGAGTGACCGGCCCTCCCCTTGAACCTGGAACTACGAGAGTTGGCTTCGCACCGCCCTCAGGCGCCCGGAGACGCCTGGCCGGAACCGGAGGTGCTGGCAGTGGCCCCCTCCGAGGCGTTGTGGAACAACCCGGCCAAGTCCAGCCCAGTTAGGCCCTTGACGAGCTCAGTGGTCTGACCAATGCCCGAGGCCACATTGCGCACCAATGGGGTGGCACCATCGGTGGAGACCACGGACATTTGGTCAATAGACGACAGCGGTGCCGCCATTTCACGCACAATGTTGGGCAGCTGCTCGACCACCATCTGCAGAACAGCGGCCTCTCCGTAGGCGCGCATGGCCTCGGCCTTGGCGCTGGTGGCCTCCGCCTCGGCCTTACCCACGCCCAGGGTCCGCTCGGCCTCAGCGTGTGCCATGGCGGAGGTCTTGTCCGCCTCGGCCTGACCGGCCAGGCGCACGGCCTCCGCCTCGGCGGCCGCCTCCTGGCGGCGGGCTTCAGCACGAGCCTGGGCCTCAATCTTCTGCGCCTCGGCACGGGCCCCGGCCTCAATGGTGGCGGCGCGCGCACGGGCCTCGGCCTGGGCGATCGCCTCCGCCTTGGCGGCCTCGGCCTCGACCACAGTCTTGTAACGGGCGGCGTCCGCTGGACGCTCGACCTCGGCCACCAGCTCGGTGGCGCGCAGTTCGGCGCGCTGCTTGGCGGCGTCGTTCTGACTCGTGGCGATCTCGCGGTCCATCTGCGCGGCCTGGATGGGGCCGGCCGCCGAGGCCTCGGCATCGGCCCGGTCGGTCTCAGCCTTAATCGCGGCCCGCTGGAGGGCGAGCTCCTTGTTCTTGAGCACCACCTGGCGCTCGGCCTCAATGCGAGCCTCCTCCGACTTCTGGTGCGCAGCAGCATTGGCAATGTTGGCCTCGCGGCGAACCTCGGCGACCTTCGGGGCACTCATGGAGTCCAGGTAGCCGTTGCGGTCGGAGATGTCCTGCACCTGGAGGGTGTCGAGGGCGAGTCCCTGCTCGGTGAGGGACTCCTGGGCGGCCTGGAGCACCTTGGTGGACAGGGCCTCACGGTCGGTAATGATCTCCTTGACACTCATCGAGCCAATGACCGAGCGCAAGGAGCCGGCCATGAGTTCCTGAACCGTGTCCGCCATCTGGTTCTGCTGGTTGAGGAAGCGCTGGGCCGCCGAGCGGATCGCCGTCTCAGTGCCACCGATCTTGACCACGGCCACGGCCTTAACGTCGATGGGGATCGAGTTAATGTCAATGGCCTCGATGCCCATGACGATCTTCCGACTGGCCAGGGAGAGGCGGTACATCTTCTGCACGAAGGGAATAACGAAGACGCCACCGCCGACAATGACCCGCTGGTTAGTCAGATCAGCGATCTCCCGGCCGTAGGCGTCCAGGCGGGATCTGGTTTTGCGGCCGGTGACAATGAGGGCCTCATCAGGCGAGGCAACTTTGTATCGCGAGGCGACAAGAAAGCCAGCACAGACCACCGCCGCGATCGCGATGACAATACCGATAACGAGTGTCACGAGAGGAACTCCTTTGCGGATGATGTGACAGGTGTGACGACGGCGCTGGTGGGCGTGGCCAGGGAGACCACGCGCACGGACTGCCCCGTGGACAGGGGCGTGCCATCCTCAGTGCGAACAGCGAGGCGCAGGTAGGCGCCGTTGTAGAGCACCAGGATGGACGGGCCCGCCTCGACCAGGGCCTGCGCGCCGACCACCGAGGCGGTCAGCTCCGGCTGCTCGGACTCAGAGGCCCGCATAACGCGGACCAGGGCCACCGTGAGGGCGTAGCCGACCACACCGGTTACTGTCGCCACCGGAATCGCCCAGCGCGCATCCGCGCCAATACCGGTGGAGATAATGCCGGCCGCACCGAAAAGGGTCAGAGCAGCCGCCGCAGCGGTAGTGGAGAACAGGCCCCCGGAGTCAATGTCCAGGACCCCGTCGAGGACGTCATCGGCCAAGAAGGACACGAGCATGAGCGCGAGCCCGACGACGGCCAAAACGAAGTAGACGGCCACAGACTGCACCTCCTATGCGGCGCTGGGCCGCAGACGGACCGGGACGCGGGATGGGCGCCCCGTCGGGGCGGCCGTGGTCGGCCCACCTCCGACAAGCCAAAGGATGTCACGAAATCGCCTCCGTGCGCCTCCTGCCGCATCGCACATGCACATGGGGAGCGCTATCCTCACCGGGCCGGCGCCTGCGCGCGTCATCCCACCTCCCACCTCCCAGGGTCCGGCCGGAGACCCGGAGTCCGAGACCCGGAGCATGCCGCGTCCTTGTCAGAGGCACTGGGTAGCCTCGTGACCATGAGCATCCTCTCGGTGGCGACCCGGCGCTCCGGCGTGCAGGCGCGAATGTCCCGGTCAATGGCGGCGGTACCGGTCCTTGCCCTGGCATTGGCGGGGGTGCTGGCCGCCCCGAACGGAGCCGGCGCCCAGGCGGCCCCGCCCGCCCTCGACGCGGCAACCGCCTCCCCGGTGCCTTGGGATGAGCGCGGGACACTGGTGCTCAGCCCGGCCGAGGCGCTCAGCGCCCTGGAGAACCTCCCGCCGGACTCCCCCGCAGCCGTGTCCTGGGGCGAGGGCGGCTCGCGCACAGGCTGGTTCGGCCGGGCTTGGGAGGACGTCGACGGCGACGGCTGCGACACCCGCAACGAGATCCTGGCCCGTGACCTCACGGAGACGGACTACTCGCGTGCCGAGGGCCTTCAGGGCCGGGAAGAGGGCGTCGGCCAGGGGGCCGCCGTCTGCCCGGACGCCACCGTGTGGTCCGGGGTGCTCCACGATCCCTACACGGGCTCCACCATCGCCTTCACCCGCGGCCAGGACACCTCCGCGGCGGTCCAGATCGACCATGTGGTGCCACTGAACTACCTTTACGCCCACGGGGCCTGGGCCTGGGACGCCCGCACTCGCCTATTGGTCGCCAATGACCCGCTCAACTTACTGGCCGTCGACGGACAGGCCAATGAGAGCAAAGGAGCCTGCGGCCCAGCCACCTGCCCGGTCGGCTCCACTGAGACGGGCACCTGGGACACCGCCGCGGGGACCGGCTGGTGGCCGCCCCAGGAGGCCGAGCACTGCCAATACGCCCAGCGCTTCGTTTCCGTGGCCGCAGCCTACGGGCTGGGCCTGCCCGATGCCGACCGCAGTGCCCTGCACGCCACGTTGAGCCAGTGCATGGCCGGTGATAGCAGCGCGCCCCTGCTCCAACGCGGCGGCGACCTGGCCGCCCGTACCGCGAGCGCCGTGGTGCACCACCCCGGCCGGGCCGTGCTTGCCTGCGTGGGGACGATTTTGTTCGGGATTGGGCTCATGGGCCGGGCACGGCGGGCACTGAGGCGGGGCCGCAGGCGCCGCCGTCGTTAGGATCAAGCCATGAACAACGGGCGGCACCCGAGCCGGGCTTCGCAGGTGGGCGGTCCCCCTCGTGGACCCAGTTCGGTGCGCGTGGATGTGTGGCTGTGGAGTGTGCGGCAGATTAAGTCCCGCTCGGCGGCCACCGCCGCCTGCAAGGCCGGTCATGTGCGTGTCAATGGCGAGACCGCCAAGCCCGCGCAGCATGTGCGCGTCGGCGATGAGGTGCGCTACCGCGTCGACGGCTTCGATCGTTTTCTCACCGTGGAGCGCATCCTCACCAAGCGGGTCGGGGCCCCTGTCGCCCGCACCGCCTACACCGACTTCTCACCGCCGCGCCCCTCCCCCATGGACGCTCCCGCCGCGATCATTCGGGCGCGGGGAGCCGGCCGGCCCACGAAGAAGGAGCGCCGCCAACTCGACGCCCTCATGGGTGGGGGGCGGCACCGGGCCCGGTGAGACTGCGGTACTCTCGCGACGACTGGGGCACAGCGCCGTCCTCGGTCCTTACCGCCACGTTCAGGAGCTGCAATGCCGCCGCCAACACACCGCCCCCGCTCATTGGGGGCCTTGGCGCTGGCCGGGTTGGCCGCGGTCGGTGCTGCCGTCGTCGTCGAGGCTCGGCGTCGTGATCTGGGACCGGCTTTCCACCAGGTGGCCCCCGAGTTGCGGGCGCCGCTGCTGGTCCTGCCTCACGGCACCAGCTCTGCTGGGCGTCCTGCTGACAGGCAGCGCCACAGGCTCTCGGCCGCCGCCCTCCCCCGGGTCTTTCCCCGCGGACTGGGACGGGAGAGGACGGCTCTCGGCGGTGGCCTGAAGGTTCCGGTGTGGTGCTATCGCGCTGAGGCGGCCGGCCCCCAGGGGGCTCCCACCGGGGCGCTGCTCTGGTTCCACGGAGGTGGTTTCGTCTCCGGGAGCCCCGCCCAGGATCATCTGCTGTGCTCGCGTATTGCGCGCCAACTCGGCATCTTGGTGGTTTCTGTCGACTACCGGCTCGCCCCCGGGCACCCGTTCCCCGCGGCCCTGGATGACGGATTCGCGGTCCTGACGTGGGTCCGGGAGCGGGCCGAGGAGCTCGGGGTGGATCCTGCGCGTCTTGCCGTGGGCGGTGCCGGGGCAGGTGGTGGGATTGCGGCGGCGCTGGCCCAGCGCGCCCATGATGCGGGCATTGGCCTGGTTTTCCAGTTGCTCAACTCCCCCATGCTCGATAGCGCCACTGGTGCCGGTGGAGCGGAAATACCTGGGCGCGGGGACTTCGTGTGGACGGCGCGGGCCAATGCTGAGGCGTGGCGGGCCTACCTGGGGTGCGCCCCGGGGCAGTTCGATGGGCGCGATTGGGCGGTCCCGGCGCACCGAGTCAACTTGGCCGGGCTGGCGGCGGCGTGGATTGGGGTCGGTGACCTCGACCTGTTCTACGACGAGGGTCTGGCCTACGCTCGGCGTCTGCGCGCTGCCGGCGTGAGTGCACGAGTGCGCACGGAGAAGGGCATGTACCACGCGGCGGACAACTGCCAGTGGGCGTCGTCCATGCGTGATTTCAGGGCTGAGTCCATTGAGGCGCTGGGGCTGGCCCTGGTGTCCGCTGCGCCCTCGCGTTGAGGGGGCGGCAGCCGGCGCGGTTACTGGTTGAAGACGGCCAAATGATGCGCATGGGATCTTGCGCATGAGTTCCTGCCGGCTCGCCCGGGGCGTCGTGGACTTGGCGCATGTGCCCGGTGGCTAGTGGCGGTGTCAGCCCTGGCGGGTCAGGAGTTCGGCAATGGTGCGCAGCACGCCGTCCTCGGTGTTCGCCGGCGCCCGGTAGCGGGCGGTGGCGGTGATCCTGGGGTGGGCGTTGGCCACGGCGAAGGACAGCTCGGCGTGGTCGTAGAGGTCGAGGTCGTTGAGGTAATCGCCGAATACGGCGGTCTGGGCCGGGGCGATGCCGAAGCGCGCCTGGATTGCCGCCAGGGCGCGGCCCTTGGAGACGGCCTTGGGCATAATGTCCGTCCAGTGCTTGCCCGAGACCACGGTCTGGAGCCCGGGCGCCGCTGGGCCGAGGGCCGCGGCGCTGCCCTCCTCGGCGTCGCCGAAGTCGTAGACGGCCACTTTGAGGACCTCCGCGCGGTTCAGGGCCAGGAGGTCGTCAACGACGGCCAGGGCGGTGTAGTACGTGTCGCACATGGTGATAAAGCGGGCGTCGGCGCGCTCAATGTAGGCGCTCTGCTTGCAGGCCATGACCGCGCCGACATCGTACCCCTGTTCCCTTAGTGAGCGGACGGTGGTAACGACGGTGGCGACGTCGGCTGCGCTCATCGTGTCGGAATGGATCTCAGTAGCGCCCTGCTTGACCAGGGCGCCGTTCTCGGCGATCACCGGGGCGTCGTCAATGGCGTCGCCTAACACATGGTGCAAGTTGGCGAGCTGGCGGCCCGAGGCGGGGACGAAGAGAATCCCCCTAGAGCGCATGCGCGCCGCCATGTCAGTGAACCCGGCGGGGACTCGTCTTGTGCCGTCCATAAGGGTGCCGTCCATGTCGCTGACCACCAGCCTCAGGTCGATGCGGGAGGGCAGCGGGTCGGTGAGCTCATTGGGCAGCGGCGCGTAATTCACGGAGCCATTCTTTCAGTGGCTCCGGTGGACTGCCGCGGGAGAGGGGCTTGCAGGTCCATTCCGCTCCAGGAGCACCAGTCCTCAAGGGCGGAGTTGACCGCGGTGTCAATACGGGCCAGGGCGCTGTCGCGCCGTTCTGCGATCGCCGCAAGCAGCGCCTGGGGTGCCGTGAGCCCAGCGTTGCCGGGGCTGTCAAGCCACTGACGAACAACGACCATGTCCTGGAGATCGCCGAGAAGAGTGGCCGCCTTGCGCAGGGATGCGACCACGGCGGGCGCCTCAGCGTCCGCCGCGCGGATGGTCTCGGCTCCGTAGCGGGCGTCTTTGACACGTCGGCGCAGGCGGTGGAGCTCGACGTCGGTGGCCCTATGCGCGGATTCGGCCCGGCCGCGCGCGGTGAGCATTCGAGCCCCAACCCGGGTCAGGCGCTCGATCATGATCTGGTCGTCGGGTGCCCGGTGAGGGTGCCGCCACAGCGAAGGGGCCAAAGGTGTGGGGAGGGAGGTCAGGGCGGTGTAGCGGGGGTCGTTGTAGAGGGCGTCGACTTGGCGCGCCTCGGCCTCGGCGTGGACGGTGGCGCGTTCGAGCAGGTGCCGGCCGGCTCCCGGATCGTCGAGGCCGTGCAACAGCAGGGCCAGGTGATCGCGCACCACTTCGGCGTCGCGGGCTGAGCCCATGCGTGAATTGAACCAGTCGAGCTCGGTGATCAGCGCCGTGCGGCGGGATGGGCGCAAGGCTGGTCCCAGGGTCCGCAGAACCGAACGCAGTCGGCGCCCCGCCGCGCGCTGATCATGGATGGCGTCGGCCTCCCGGCGTCTGACGGCGGCGGCGCCTGCGACGAGCAGACCAACCTGCTCGTCGAGGTAGCGTTCGACGGCCGCCGCCAATGGCATGGTGTGATGGGCGTCGCGCAGAGCCATGGCCCCATGGTAGGGACCCGGGGGCTCTCCCGTTCACACTGGCTGCGCGAGCAATCTGAACACTTAACTGCATTGTGCGGTTCAGGGCGTACACGTCAGGTCAGTGCTGTGAGTGCAGTGCCCCGGAACAGGGTTTGGGTGGCGCCGCCAACCCACACGGCGCCCTCGGCGTCCACGGTGACGGTGATGTCCCCGGCCCTGCCCAGCCTGCGCCCCTGGGAGACCCGATAGCCGGTCCCGGCCTCGCCGGTGCGAGCCAGCCACTGGCCGACCGAGGCGTTCATGGACCCGCAGACCGGGTCCTCATCGACTCCGACGGCGGGGGCGAAGGTGCGCAGTTCATAGGCGTACTCGGAGCCCCCGGGGTGCGGCGCGAGGGCTCCGACCATGGCGTCGGGGATCAAGGAGAGGTCGGGGTCAAGATCAAGAACCTCTTGGGCGGTGGCCAGGCGCACCACGGCCCAACCGGGGCCATTGTCGACCCATTGGTGGGCGAGCACCTGGGAGCGGTTGATACCGAATGCCGCAACGATCCTGGTCAGGTAGTCCTCGTCGAGGCCGCCAGAACGGATGGTGGGCGGTGCGGCGAAGGAGAGCAGGCCGCCGTCACGGCGCACGTCCACCAGGCCGGCGCCGCACTCCTGGACGATGACGGCGGGGTCGCGGGGCGCACCCCCGTGCTCGGTCCAGGCATGTGCTGAGCCGAGGGTGGGGTGGCCGGCGAAGGGCAGCTCCCCACCGGGGGTGAAGATTCGCACCCGGTAGTCCGCCCCGGGGGCGGTGGGGGCCAGGAGGAACACTGTCTCAGACAGGTTCGTCCAGCGGGCGATGCGCTGCATCTGCTCGACGGTCAGGTCATCGGCGTCGTGGATCACGGCCAGGGGGTTGCCGAGGTAGGGCTCGGAGGAGAATACGTTGACCTGGGTGAAGGGGTAGCTGCGGGTCATGGGTTGAGGCCCCTTTCATGTCCGTGCCCTGCGTTGGGGGATTAACCGAGTCAGGGCGCCCGGCCATTGTCCCGATTAACCCCGTGTCAGCGCGACCGGTGGGCGCACCTGTTCCGTGACGCTTGCGGGCCGCGCATCGTCGTGAGTGGTGCAAAATGGCGCGATGACCGCTTCGCTTCACGAGCAGTTCGCCCATATGGCCACCGGCGCAATGTATGACGACCTGACCCCTGAGCTCATCGCCGCTCGCACCCGCGCCGTCCTGGCCACGAACGCCTACAACGCCTCCTACGGCCGGCCTCGGCAGGAGCGCGAGGCCCTGCTGCGGGAGGTTGTGGGCAGTGCCGGGACGGGGGCGAGTCTCGAACCGACCTTCCGCTGCGAGTTCGGTTCCAATATCCGACTGGGTGAGCGGTTCTTCGCGAACTTCGACTGCGTGATGCTCGACTGCGCACCCATCACGATCGGCGACGACGTGCTGCTCGCCCCGAAGGTCGGCCTCTACACCGCCGGACACGCCCTCGACGCCGCCGAGCGCATAGCCGGGGGCTGTTTCGCCCGCCCGATCACGATTGGGAACGCCGTGTGGATCGGTGCGGGCGCCTCCGTGCTGCCGGGGGTGACCATCGGCGATGGGGCGGTCATCGGCGCAGGGAGCGTCGTGACCCGCGACGTGCCCCCGCGCACTGTGGCCGCCGGCAATCCCGCGCGGGTGCTGAGGAGGATTACCGAGGCCGATCGCACCGGGTACACGCCCTCCCACTGAGCCCCACTGGGCCGGGAGGGCGCAACGGCCAGCCGGGCCGCCTCCGATGAGCAGCCGGTAGTCTCACCGTATGTCGTTCGAGGTGTTCGCGTTCGGGTTCGAGGACGGTCAGCGCCGCCATCTACCGCCTGAGCTCCTGGACGGCGCGCAGGTGGTGACGACGGGGCAGGACGTCCTCGACGTCATCAAAGCCGCCTGACCCCTGACGGCGGCCCGCGACCGAAACGCCTCGGCGAGGTCCCGGATGCCGCTCCAACCAGGGACGGGCGGCCTGGGGCGGGTTACCGCAAACACGGTTAGACCTCCGCGCATGACCCCCTGACTCCACAGCGCTCCGACTGCACTCCACGGGATATCCCGGGTGCTCGTGTCGCATCTGTGATGCGCCTCGGCGTGCACCACAGATGCTAGCCTGGTTCCATGAGAACTACCGTGAGGCTGGACCCGGAGGTCGCCGCGGCCGCGGAGCAGCTGCGGCGTGAGCGACAGGTGGGGCTCGGCGAGGCCGTCAACGAGCTCGCCAGGGCGGGTCTGGCCCGTAAGCCTGCACCCACCCGCTTTCGCCAGCGGACGGCGCACGTCGGACTCAAGGTGGACGTGACCGACGTCGCCGACGTTCTCGACCTGCTGGACCAGGACGGCACCCGGGCCACTCATGATCGTTGACGCCAATGTCCTGCTCTACGCCGTTGACGACCGCTCCTCCTTCCACGACGCGGCACGAGCGTGGCTGACCGATGCACTGAACGGCGCGGAACGCGTCGGACTGCCCTGGGCCTCGCTCCTGGCGTTCCAACGCATCATCACCCACCCCCGCGTGACGACCAGTCCCCTGACGCCGGCAGAGGCCTGGAGCTTCATCAGTGACTGGCTTCAGGCCGAGCAGGCCTGGGTCCCCGTTCCCGGAGCCCGTCACGCACAGGTCCTCGCTCGTCTCCTGGTCGACGGCGACCTGCGCGGCAACCTCGTGACCGACGCGCATCTGGCAGCGCTGGCCATCGAGTACGGCACCTCCCTGTGCTCCTTCGACAGCGACTTCGTCCGGTTCCCCGACCTGCGCTGGGTCAGTCCAGCCGTCTCGTCCCCGCGGTAGCGGGCCGGGCAACGCCTGGGCGGACCTGAGGGCCCCGCGATCCCGGCCGACCACCGGCACCTGCACGTGCCATCAGACCCCATGTAGCTCCCCACGCAGCGTGGAAGTGCTTGCTGACACCCTGGCGAGTCATATCAAGCACATCACCGCAAGCCATCCCCCAGGCCAACAACCTTGCCGAGCCCCTGGTCGACGGGCCCGCTTGAGAGTGAGAAGACCGCGATCGGCGTCACGGATCGTCAGCGGATGATTGTCATGATCCTTCCCGTAAAGGGACTTGACCGCTTCTGGGTCGCGCGCTGGCCTCTACCGGGCAGCCGATGCTGGCGACTTCACCCGTATCGCGCGCGGAATCTACCTCCCCAGAGACGCGCCGGCCACGGACTGGAGCCTGGTCGAGGCCGCGACCCGCCGACCCGACGCGACGGTCTGCCTCACCTCTGCGCTCGCTCACCATGACTTGATCGACACGATCCCCGACAGGTCAAGGAGTGGCTGCGCCGCGGCGGAAAGCCCAACAGTCTTGCGCACACGACTGCGTCGACATTGTCCAACTGTGCCGCCAAGGCCACTCTTACTGCCCCGCGTATAGACCTCGTCGTTCCACCTATTGTTGTTGGACTGGAACAGCAGGGAGTCCTCATTGCCCTTCTCATTGCCTCTCAGCTCGGCGTAGATGTCGTAGCCGAGGGCCTCGTTGTCGTAGACGATGAGCCTGTTCTTCTCAATCTTCCACTTCGCCGAACCACGCTTATCCGGCTCGTACTTCGCGGTGCGACTCTCTGAGTAGAAGGCACTTCCATCCTTGTTGAGCAGGAGTGTCGTTCTGCCCGACGAGCCAGTGTACGTCCCGGCGTACTGGTCCATCGGGCTGCTGCTGCCGCACGCGCTCAGGGCGAGCACGGCAGGGAGGGCTGCCATCACGATGACGGCTGTTCTGCGTGGGAACTTCGTGGGCATGGGGCTGCCTCTCGTTTCTGTTGGAGTCCGAGCCGATCTTAGTAGAAGTCATCGGTTCCTGTGGAACTGATGAGTACCTGGAAGCAGTGGCTTCCGGCACTGACGATGGGGGTGTGTCAGAGCCCCTGAGGAAGCGCCTGGGCGCCAACCTGCGCGCCGAGCGGCACCGCCGCGCCCTGACGCAGGAGGCCCTCGCCGAGCATCTGGGGGTGACGGCCCGCTACCTGGCGGGCATCGAGCGCGGCGAGCGCAACCTGACCCTGGACTCCGTCGACCTCCTGGCCAGCCGCCTCGACCTGGACGCCCTCGGCCTGCTCACAGGAGGGCCTCAACGCCTCTAATAGCCCCGGGCCGCTCCCGGCGGCAGTCTCAGCGCCGAGGCCACCACGTGCTCACGCGTACCCATCCCCGTCCCCCTCGGCACCGCTGGCCGGCTCCGCCTCGGCCTCCGCGTCGGGCTCGGGTTCCAGCTCGCACTCGGGTTCGGGCTCGGTGCGAATGTACCGGCGCAGCATGAGCGTCACGGGGTCGATCCTGAGCATCTTGAACTCGTCCCATATGAACAAGAGGACGAGAAGGTTGAGCCAGCCGGGGCCATCGCGGCTCAGCAGCACCGTGCAGATCGCGGCAGCGTAGAAGCAGAGTGCCGCGAGGCCACCAGCAAGCGTGATCCAGCCGATCCCACGACGACCGTGGGTGCGGATCAGGATGATGTTCGTCGGCGCGTACCGGCCCCGTCCGGTCTGCGGCTCGATCAAGAAGGCGGTCTTCGGCCGCGAGCGGAGCTTCGGATGAGAACAGGACCGAGGCGTGCGGCCGGAAGCGCGAGGTGCCATTGGCGCGTCGGAACTGCAACGGGCTCGACGCCGCCTCCGGTGGCGTCAGCCGCAGCGATACACGCTCGGCTGTGTCCGCGATGAGCCCGGTGATCGCTTCACGATCTTGGAGGCTGACGAACCGCCAGCCCATCAACTGCCGGCTGGCTTCGGAGTGCAGATTCCAGCGAGTCCAGGTCGTGCGCTTCTCCGCAACCGTCTCCATCACGGCCTGCCCGACTTCGTGCACCACGTCCAGCGGCACGTCGTCGGCGCGCAGCATCCGTCGCGGTGCCTCGCCGCGGAGCAAGGCGCGCGCCCAGCCGGTCGCATCCGTGCCGAGCAGCCGGGTTGCGCGCTCGCGCCAGTCGCGGGTGAGGTCCGCCAGCGACTTGATCTGCTTCTCCGGTCGAGGGGCGAGCGTCTCTTGGGCGCGCAGTTTCAGCACCATTCGCGCCGAGGGCTGCCGGCCATGCCTGGCGACGTACTCGGCGATCAGTCGTTCCTTCTCGACCTCGATATGCTGCGAGCGAGTGGAGAACTCGGTCACCAGCTCGTCGGGTACGCCTTCGATTTCCCACGCTGGGTTGCGGTCGCGGCCCCGCTCCCGTGCTTCCCATCCGACGCCCAAGGTGCCGGTCAGTCGATCGGCCAGAGCCGCGTTGTATAGCTCGGATATGGCGACGACCGCGGCGTGCATCGGGCGCCCTGCGAGGGTGCGCCAGCGCCCGTCTTGCGCGGTCAGAACCTTGTTGCTTATCACTACATGGGTGTGCAACTGCGGGTCGCCTGAGCGTGAGTCGTAGTGGTCGAACGCTGCCGCTGAGACGCCGGTGACATCGACGTGCGCAACCGCGCCGTCCGGGCCGGTTGCGCCCACGCGGGTTGCTGCAACCTCCCGTTCGAGGAACGCAACCAGCTCTGCAACCACTGCGTGATGCGCGTCAGCGATCAGCGATTGCGTGCCCGCGTCTGCAACCACCCAGATTGCGGAGACGGACTTGGGGACGCTGAACGTGAAGTCGTAGTCGGCCACCGCGCGGCGGGTGCCGCGCTCGGCTTCCTCAGCCTCGATCGTAGCGACCTCTCGCGCTCGCGCCGCCGGCCCCAGCTCCGGGTCGAGCGCGTTCACGCGCTGCTCAATCCGCTCGACGACACTGGCGAACTGCTGATAGGGACGCCCCAGAGCCTCCCCGGTGATGGGGTCATGCCCCATGCCGATCAAGAGCTGTAGCTGCGCCTCGGACACCTGCGAGCCACCGGCCAGCTCGCCGTGCCCCAGCGACGCGAGGCCCTGTCCAAGCCAGAAGCCTGGCGGGTTCCCCGCCTCGGCGTAGTACCTCGTAAGCGGGGTCGAAAGGGAGCGGTCACCGTCGCCGGCTGCGATGGATTTCAGAAGGTACTTGTAGCCATCGCCCGCACTCATCACGCGCATCGAAACCGTCACGACCGGGCCTCCCTCCTGGCTGGGAGGTGAGCGCCAGAACCCGCCTACGGCGCCGCCCGCCGGGCGGCGCGGACCTCGTCTGAAAGACGTGCGATGGTACAGTTCTAGACGCTGACTGAATAAACAGTTAGTCTCATCGCATGAGCATCAACGCACCCGGGGCAGAGCGGATCATCGAAGCCGCGATCGCATGTTTTGGTGAGCGCGGGGTCGCGGGCACGAGCATGCAGGTGATCGCGCGCGAAGCAGGCACGAGCCAGGCATTGATCGTCCATCACTTCGGCTCGAAACAGGCGCTCGCGGATCGCTGCACGACGGTGGTGCTCGAACGCGCCGACGAACTCGCCCGCACGGATCCCTCCGGGGCGGTCGAGGCGCTGGCGAAGCGATCCGCAGACATCCGCTACCTGGGCCGCGTCCTGACGGACGACCCCGAGCCGTCGCGTGCGCTGTTCCGCGCGGCAGTCGAACGAGCTGCTTCGCTCAGGCCGGATGTAGACCCGGATGCCGCCGTTGTGCTTGCCGTGCTGAATCTCGCGCCTCTCTTGCTGCTCGACCGTATCTCCGAGGCGCTGCCCGAGGACACCTGGGGCCGATTCACTCGGGCTGTCGCACGAGTGCTCGCACCGAGCACGGAGACAGAACAATGACTCGGGGGCGCGCAGGCACCATGCTCGATCGCGCACTCCCCGCCTGGGAGTGGAGCGAGTACCACAGCATCAAGACCTACGCCGCTGCGGATCAAGTGATCGACGCGGTGGACGCACTGACCTGGAACGATGTGCCTCTGTTCCGCCGGATCATGACCATCGCTTCACTTGGAAAAGTGCCCGAAGAACGAGGCGGGCGGGTGCTTGACTTCTTCGACCACGGCCCCTATGTGCTCGCGCACCGCGACAGCGACGAACTGGTCTACGTCGGTTTCCTCCGCGCTCGGCATGATCCCAGCGTCCTGGACTTCGAGAGCGATCCCATCACGGGATTCAGGGATACCTCCCCGCCGGACACGGTGAAGGTGGCGATGAACTTCCTCTACCGCGACGGCTTGCTGTCTACGGAGACGCGATGTTACGCCACCAGCGGGCTCTCTGCTCGCGCCTTCGGTGTGTACTGGCTTCTCATCCGAGCCGGTAGCGGCATGATCCGTCGATCCTGGCTCAAAGGGATCGCGGGCGTCCTCCGCAACAGCCACGGAGGAACTGGAAGATGAGACGAAACTCCGTGCGCGTCGCTCTGATCGTGGCTGCTGCCATCCTTGCTGTCCTCTATGCTGCCGCGAAAGCGCAGTACGCCGTCGAGGGTCGCCTTGGCATCCACGGTGGGCCGGAAGTCAGCGACGCAGAACGCGCTCTGTATGCGAACGCCAGACAAATCTCACTGGCTCAATGGGGCAACGCCGCCGTTGGCATCCTGATCCTGACGATCACACTCCTGCCCTTGATACCGAGTGTGCGCCGCTGGAACCGATGGATTCTTGCCGTACCGCTGCTCCTGATCGGCATCGGACTGATCGGCATCGGCGTCTTCATGATCGCCAACGGTGTAGCCACGGGCACCGGCGGCCTCCTCTTCGGCAGCTACTCGACTGCGTGGGGGCTGTTGGAGGTCGCTTTAGCGACCGTCCACCTTTCCGGCTATGACACCGCTTGAACACACCGCGCGCGACACTGCATTGGCCGAGATCGTGCGCACCACCGATGTGCCGATCATGCCGCAGGTAGTCGATCGTCTCCTGACGCCCTCCGCCGATGCGTGCGGGCAGGTGCACCAGTCCTACTCGGACTTCGTGATGCTCGCCGCACTCCTGGCCGCTCGCAGCTCGGAGGTGTCCGGGCTGCAAGTGAGGGACGTGCAGTTCGACAAGAACCTTGTCGTGATCCGCTGGCAGATATTCCCCGGAAAGGGCGGGCTCATCACCAAGCCCACCAAGAACCGCAAGGAGCGCCGAGTGCCGATCCTGAACCCGCTGCGTCCCGTGCTAGAACATCTCACCGAAGGCAAGCAGCCGGAGGACCAACTGCTGACCGGGCCGAGAGGCGGCGTGCTGACCACCGCGACCGTTCGGGATGCGACGAACTGGGATCAGCTCGTGATCGACCTCGGGCTTCCCAACCTGACTCGGCACGGCCTCCGGCACACGGGCGCGACCTGGCTCGCCGATGCGGGCGTTCCCCTGCATGTGCTCCAAGAAATCCTCGGGCACGCCTCGATCGAGACGACGCGCGGCTACCTGCACCCCGACGACCGGCACCTGGCGTCGGCCGCAGAACAGGCCAACGCCTTCCTGAGCGGAGCCGCGTTCGGAGCAGCCAAGTCCAAAGCGCCTCGGCAGCGGCAGGGGCGCGGGCTGTGACCACCCTGGCGTGCCGCGGATCGTGCCCGGCCTTCGGCGCTGAACCCGCTCGGAACGGGGTTCTGGTCCCCTTATCCACAGGCCAGCCGCGGCGTGGTGCAGCGGCGCCTTGCGTTCGGCCAGCTCGCCTCGCTGGGGGGACCAGAGGGGGACCACCCTCGGACACGAGAAAACCCTGGTGAGAAATACCTTCTCACCAGGGCTTTTACTGTCGGCCCAGCCCTATCCCACTCAAACCTCTGGGACGAGTGTTGGCGCTACGTGATGCAGCATGCGTCGGAGGAGGTCCGGCAGCTCCAGCAGGCGGAACAGCGGATGACTGGCAACGAAGGAGCGCCACCCGAGGAAGACCCCACTGTCGGGCCTACCCGCCGGTCGGCACCCGGTGACGCCGAAGCGGCAGGTCGGGCCAAGCCCAGTGCCGCCAGGTCATCAGGTGCCACCACACCCTCAGACAGCGCCGTCAAGCCCACTGGCTCCGCCCCTTGGCGTATCAACCGCCGTCTGACGTGACTCGTGCCACTTTTCGGGTTCTCGGTGATCGGTGCGGGGTTTTCGTTGGAACGGCGCGAGTGGCGGGGTGGTGCCCCTATGTGGTGTGTCAAGCGGCGGTGGCTAGTGGTTGGGCTGGTTGTGGGTTGTAGAGGGTGCCGTTTCGGATCATGGCGTGCAGGGTGAGGATGCGTCTGTGGGCCAGGGCGAGGATGGCTTGGCCCGGGCGTTTGCCCTGGGCTCTCTTGCGTTCGTAGTAGGTCCTTGAGGCGGGGTCGGTGCGCAGGGCGGCGAAGGCTGAGAGGAACATGGCCCGTTTGAGTCTCTTGTTGCCGCCATGGCTGGCATGCTCACCGCGGATGGAGGATCCCGAGCGTCTCGTGACGGGTGCCAGGCCGGATGTGGGAGGCCAGGTGCGCGCCCGTGGCGAAGGTCTTGCCCAGGGTCTCGGCCAGAAAGACAGCGGCGGCCGGGACCCCGATGCCGGGCATGGGTGGTCAGGACCGGGCAAGAGAGGGTGGGCCACCCGCCAGGGCCTCCACCTGGGCGGCGATGTCGGCCCTCTGGGTGTGCAGGGCGATGAGCTGGCGCGCCAGGTGCGGCAGGACGACGCCAGCGGCGTCGGTGCCGGCGACAACAACCGTCTGCCTGGCGAGCGCGTCGATGATGGCCTGGGCCCAGGCTGCGTGGCGGCGGGCGCCGTGGGCCTTGAGCTTGGCATCGATGCGCGCCCGCCCAGCCTTGCGCAGGGCGGCGGGCGTAGGCCAGGCGGCGATCACCTCAAGCACACTGTCGTGTTCCAGCCGTGGACCTAGGACGGTCTTGAGGGCGGGGTGGACCTGGGTGTACAGGCCCCGGATGCGGTTGGAGGCCTGGTTGACCTGGCGGGCCAGATCCAAGTCGAAGCCGGTCAGCATGCTCAGCGCGGCCGAGTCCTGGTCGCTGGTGGTGACCGACCGCAGTGTGTGCGGCATGGTGCGGGCGGCCTGGGCGATCACCGCCGCGTCGCGTCGGTCTGTCTTGGCATTGCCGGGCGCCAGATCGGCGATGCGCCTCATCGACAGGCCCGGCAGGTAGCCCACGGTGATCCCCATGTCCTGGGCTACAGCGACCGCTAGGGCTCCGATGGTGGCTGGCTGGTCAACCACGACCAGCACGAGCCCGTGGCGGGAGAGCTTGTCGTATAGCTCACGCAGTCACTTCTCATCGTTGGGCAATGGCCTGTCGTACAGGCGCTTGCCCGCCGTGGTCAGGGCAGTGGCCCAGTGATCGCTCTTTCCAACGTCGATACCGATGAAGACGTCGATGTCGTCTACCTGCATGACACGCTCCCTCGCTTCGCGCGTGTGGGGCCAGCCCTTGGCGACTGGCCCCGCACCCACGCCTGCGAAAGACCTCACGCGGTGGTGGGTCGTTCCCCTTATCAGCGATCACCAGTTCGCCCCACGGCGGCCAGTGACTTTCGCCCCCCGGATCATTCGATAGACATAGACAGGGGCAAGACATCATGCCGGCAGCCGCTGGCCCAGCCGCAAGGCTCTTCCCTGCGACCACTAACAAGGTAACGGGCTCTGGGGCACTAAGGCGGTGGGTAGTGTGGGGTGGGTGAGGCCCTACCTGCGCAAAGTGCGTACTGCCTCGGGCGCCACCGCCGTGCAGCTCGTGGACAAGAAGGACGACAGGCGCACGATCCTGGAGCACCTGGGCTCAGCCGACGACGAGGCCGAGCTCGCCGCCCTGATGGAGGTCGGCCTTGGACCTGGACAGGCTGGTGGCAGGGCCCGCTAGCGCCCCTGTGGCTGTGGTTGGCGCCAGGCGCTGCGACCTGCTGTGGGACGTGTTGACCCACGCCTGGACCACCCTGGGCCTTGACGACGCCGTGGGCGGGGACGAGGCGTTCAAGCAGATGGCGCTGGCGCGTCTGGTGGAGCCCACCAGCAAGGCCGACACCGTCAGGGTCATCGCCTCCCTGGGCATCCCTCCCGTCGCCCTGAGGACCTTGTTCCGGTCCCTGGCCCGCTGCGCGCAGCGCGACTGGTGCACCAGCATCCAGGCGGCCCTGCACGCCCGGGTGGCCGCCCACGGCGACCTCAGCCTCCTCATGTGCGACGTCACGACCCTGTACTTCGAGGCCGAGAAGGAGGACGACCTCAGGAGGGTCGGCTTCTCCAAAGAACGCCGCGTCGACCCCCAGATCACGGTCGGGATGCTCGTGGACCGCACCGGCTTCCCCCTCCAGGTGGGGTGCTGGGAAGGCAACCACGCCGAGACCAAGACGATCGTCCCCATGGTCAAACAGTTCCTCGACGCCCACGGCGTCAGTGCGGGCGACCTGGTGGTGGTGGCCGACGCCGGCATACTCTCCTACACCAACCTCACCGCCCTGGATGAGGCCGGCTGCTCCTTCGTCGTAGGCTCCAAGACCACCAAGGCGCCCTACGACCTGGCCGAGCACACCCACTTCCACGGCAACGCCTATTCGGACGGTGATCTGATCGAGACCACCACCCCCAGGAAAGGCGTCAAGCACGCCAAGGACGGGGCCCCCAAGGTCAAGAACCGTCCCGCCTGGGACCCCGAGGCCGACCCCACCTCGTGGCGGGTCGTATGGCACTACAGCGCGAAGTGGTTCGCCCGCGACAACGCCACCTTGACGGCGCAGGAGAACAAGGCCAGGGCCGT
>ERZ772964.91-NODE-91-length-48795-cov-17.8017_pt1 | contig 48795 bp, 35 predicted proteins | sample MGYA00580675_ERZ772964 | MGnify/ENA primary metagenome ERZ772964 (study PRJEB29015, sample SAMEA2737941) | human oral metagenome | biome: human oral; feature: human-associated habitat; material: dental | place: China | collected 2139 ... | reverse complement strand
CCAGGCTCATGCCGGTCTGCCGGTAGACGAGGACCTGCTGGATGCGCATGATGTCTGCCTCGCAGTAGAGCCGGTAGCCAGCGGCACTGCGTCGGGATGGATGCACCAGACCGGTCTCGTCCCAGTGGTGCAGCGCCCTGACACTGACGCCCAGGAGCGTTGAGACCTCACCGACCGTCATGGCGATGTCCGCGTCACCCGCTGCTGCGTTGACCGCAGTATCAACAACCGTGTCACGCCTCCCGGCTCCGTCGTGCTCCTGCTCGGAATCCGTCACCGTGTCTCCTTTGTCAGCCTTTGTCCTGTCTGGTGAGTGTCCTGGTACGTGTCGTCCACATTGGTACCTCACGCAACGGGAGGGTCAAGTCCTCGCGCTCACAACGAGGTTATCCACAGGCAGCCGGTTCCCTGTGGCGCTCAGAGCGAGGAGAGTCTCAGGATGGCGTATGGCTCATTTCGTTCCGGTACCGGGTCATGCCGCCGTGGCCCATCTGTCCGCCCGGCCCCTCTCCCCCGTGATGAGCGCTCTGCCTCCTCAGGACATGCAGGTGCTGCGGTGCGACGGGCTCGATTCCCGGCTGCTGGTCAGTGTCCTGGGCAGTCTGCAACCGGCCGATCTTCTGCACTCGGTCGAGGGACGCATGCGGGCCGTCGCCACCGCCATGCCCTGTCAGGGCGTGCTTCTGGCGAGCACCGCCCTGTGGGTGCATGTCGGCGGGCCGCCGCCCGGCATCTTGGAGGTCTGTCTGCCCGGAGGACGTCGAAGTCGGCTGTCCTACCTGGTGACCAGGCGAGGGAGGCTGCCCCGCTGCGACACCACCGTGATCGACGGCGTCACCTGCGCCACCATCGCTCGGGCCGCCGTCGACATCGCCCGCCTGGGACCACCGGTGGATGCCGTCCAGGCCATCATGACCGCCCGTGACCACGACGTCAGCCGAGTCCAGCTGCTGCTCACACTCAACCACTGCCGGGGAGCGGCCAGCCGAGGCTGTCCCCGGGCGCAGCGCATCATCGAGGCGGTCATGCCGAAGGCGTCATAGGTACTTCCTAGGTGCTTCGGACAGGGCGGCACCACGGTGTCAGCCGGAGCGGCGGGCTGCAGACAGGCTCCTGCGGGCCTCGAAGACGCCGTCGATACGCCGCAGGGCCGCCAGCGTGTGGTCCAGGTGCCCGACCTCCGCCAGCTCGACGACGAACCGGCCGGTGACGACCCGGTCGCGGCTGGTGGCGATGTTGGCACTCATGAGGTTGACGTGACTATCCGCCAGCGCCCGGGTGACGTCGGCGAGCAGCCCCCCGCGATCGAGGGCCTCGACCTCTACCTGTACCAGGTAGGCGGATTGGGCGTGATCCGCCCAGGACACGGTGATGAGCCGCTCGGGCTCGCGCTGGAGCTGGTCGACGTTCTGGCAGTCGGCCCGGTGAACCGAGACGCCCGAGCCCCTGGTGATGAAGCCGACGATGGGGTCGCCCGGCATGGGCGTGCAGCAGCGCGCCAGCTTCACGTAGACATCGCCCTCATCCATGCCGGCTACGACGACTCCGGCGTCAGCCGTGCGCGTACGCCGGTGCGCCGTCGCCCGGGTGGGCAGAACCCCCTCGGCGAGGGTCTCCTCGGCGCCGTCCTCCCCGCCCATGGTGGTGACCAGGGTGTCGACGACGTGCTGGGCGGAGACATGTCCCTGGCCCACAGCCGCGTAGAGGCCGTCGATGTCGACCTTGTCCAGGGTCTTGGCCACGTTCATGAGGGTCTCGTGACTCATGAGACGCTGGATGGGCAGGTTCTGCTTGCGCAGAGTTCGGGCGATGGCGCCCTTGCCCTCCTCAATGGCCTCCTCGCGGCGCTCCTTGGAGAACCAGGAGCGGATCTTGTTGCGGGCCCGGGTGGAGGCGACGAAGCTGAGCCAGTCCCGGGAGGGGCCCGCGTTGATGGCCTTGGAGGTGAAGACCTCCACCGTGTCGCCGTTCTCCAGGCGCGTGTCCAGGGGCACCAGGCGGCTGTTGACGCGTGCCCCTACAGTGCGGTGACCCACCTCGGTATGCACGGCGTAGGCGAAGTCCACAGGGGTGGCCCCCGCGGGGAGGGCCCGGACATCGCCCTTGGGGGTGAAGACGTAGACCTGGTCGCCGGCCATCTCGTAGCGCAGGGCGTCGAGGAACTCGGAGGGGTCCTGGGTCTCCTGCTGCCAGTCGACGAGCTGGCGCAGCCAGCCCATATCGCCCTGGTCGGAGTCCCCGGCCCTGCCCCCCAGCGCGCTGGGCCCCTGGGCATTGGGATCCTCCTTGTAGCGCCAGTGCGCGGCCACGCCGTACTCGGCCATACGGTGCATCTCGTGGGTGCGGATCTGGATCTCCACCGGCTTACCGCCCGGCCCCACGACCGTGGTGTGCAGCGACTGGTAGAGGTTGAACTTGGGGACGGCGATGTAGTCCTTGAAGCGCCCGCTCATAGGGGTCCAGCGCGAGTGCAGGGAGCCGAGCACCGCGTAGCAGTCCTGGACGGTGTCGACGATGACTCGCACCGCCACCAGGTCGTAGATGTCGTCGAAGTCCTTACCCCGCACGATCATCTTCTGGTAGATCGAGTAATAGTGCTTGGGCCGACCGGTGACGGCCCCCTTGATCTTGTTGACCCGCAGGTCCTCCTCGATCTGGAGACGCACCTGGCGCAGGTACTCCTCGCGGGCGGGGGCCCGCTCCGCCACCATGTGCTCGATCTCCTCGTAGACGCCGGGATAGAGGGCCTTGAAGGAACGGTCCTCCAGCTCCCACTTGATCGTGTTCATTCCCAGCCGGTGAGCGAGCGGCGCGTAGATCTCCAGAGTCTCCTTGGCCTTGCGCGCGGCGTTCTCCGCGGAGACGTACTTCCAGGTACGGGCGTTGTGGAGGCGGTCGCCGAGCTTGATGACCAGGACCCGGATGTCCTTGGACATCGCGATGATCATCTTGCGCACGGTCTCAGCCTGAGCGGCCTCCCCGTACTGGAGCTTGTCGAGCTTGGTGACGCCATCGACGAGCAGCGTGATCTCGTCGCCGAAGTCGGCGCGCAGGCGCTCAAGGGTGTAGTCGGTGTCCTCCACGGTGTCATGTAGAACTGCGGCCGCCAGGGTCTGGGCCGTCATACCGAGCTCGGCGAGGATGGTCGCCACGGCAACCGGATGAGTGATGTAGGGCTCTCCGGACTTACGACGCTGACCGGCATGGGCCTTTTCCGCGACCTCGTAGGCGCGCACGATGAGACTCGTGTCCGCCTTGGGGTGGTTGGCGCGCACCGCGCGCAGCAGCGGCTCGATAGCGGCCGGGGTGGAGTGTCCACGGGAGCCGAACCACGCCAGGCGGCTGCGTACACGCGAGCCGGGGACAACACTGTCACCTGAGGTGTCTGGGGTGCTCTTCGTCTCCGTCATTGAGGCATCATATAGCGACCCGCACACTGAGACCCGCCGGTGCTGCCGGTAGGCGTGCGGTGTCGCGTCCTTCAGGAGCACGACACCGCACGAGAAACAGCCCCGGCTACCCGTCGAGCAGCAGGCCTGCGACGAGCTGCCGCCTCAGAAGATGACGATGGAGTCGACCTCGCGGCCCTGAAGCTGGCGCCGCCCACCGAGATCGGACAGCTCCAGGAGCATGCAGATGGCCGCCACCGAGGCGCCGGCCTGCTCAATGAGGGAGATGGATGCCGCAGCGGTTCCCCCGGTGGCCAGGACGTCGTCGATCACCAGGACCCGTGACCCCTGGGTGACGGTCTCGGGGCGCAGCTCCATACGAGCCGTGCCGTACTCGAGTGCGTAGTCGACGCCGATGACCGGGCCGGGGAGCTTACCGCCCTTGCGCACGGTGATCATCCCGATACCGAGCCTGACCGCCAAGGGCGCCGCGAGGATAAAACCTCGTGACTCCAGGCCCGCCACCGCGTCGATCCGACCGCGGTAGTGGTCCGCGAGCCCGTCGACGAGCTCGGTGAAGGCGCCTCCGTCCGCGAGAAGCGGGGTGATGTCTCGGAAGAGCACCCCCGGCTCGGGGAAGTCTGGAATCTCTCGCAGGTGGCTTAAGACCAGCCTGGTCAAAGACTCGGGGACCGTCTCGGAGTAGGCCACAGAGGTGGTCATCTGCGCTTCTTCTTCCTCTTGGGCTGAGCCGCCACGCCGAGGTGGTGGCCGGGGGTGACGGGCGAGGCGGCCGGGGCCGCGTCTATCCTAGCCAGCTCCTCGACGTCGTCGCCCGCCTCCTCGCGCCGATGCTGACGCGCCGCCGAGACCTTGGCGGCCTGCTTCTTGATCGCCTTCTCACGTGAACGCAGGTCCACCAGGAGCGGGGTTGCCAGGAAGATCGAGGAGAGGGTCCCCGCGATCATGCCGATGAACAGCGTCAGAGCGATGTCTCGCAGGGTTCCGGCCCCCAGGATGAAGGCGCCGACCACCAGCAACGACGCCACCGGGAGCACGCCGACCACGGAGGTGTTGATCGAGCGGATGAAGGTCTGGTTGACCGCGAGGTTCGCGAGCTCGGCGTAGGTGGAGCGACTCTGGGACTCATAACCCTGGGTGTTCTCACGGATCTTGTCGAAGACCACCACCGTGTCGTAGAGGGAGTACCCCAGGATCGTCAGTACACCGATGATCGTGGCCGGGGTGACCTCGAAACCGGACAGGGCGTAGATGCCCACCGTAACGACGACGTCGTGGCACAGTGCCAGCAACGCCGCCGCGGCCATCTTCCAGGTGCGGAAGTAGACCCAGATGAGCAGTCCGACGAAGATGAAGAACAGGACCAGGCCGCGGGCGGCCTTCTTGGTGACGTCCGAGGACCAGGTCGGTCCCACGGTCGTGGCCGACACGTTGGAGGCGTCGGTCTTGTAGGCGGTGGCGAGCTCACCTGCCAGCGAGTCGAGGCGCTCCTTGCTCAGCTGGCTGGTCTGCACCCGCACCGAGGACGATCCCATGGTCGTCACCGAGGAGCCGGCGGTCAGGTCCTTCTTGGACAGGACGTCGTTGGCGGGACGCTCCGAGGGCGAGGACAGCCCCGTCACGGTGATCTCGGAGCCGCCCTTGAAGTCGATGCCCGGGGTGAGGCCCACGGTGGCCAGGAGCGTGGCCGACCCGGCGATGATGATGACCGCGATGAGGTACCAGATCCGTCGTCTGCCGACGAAGGGGATGGAGGTCCTCCCCGAGTAGAGCTCGTTACCGAGTGTGGCGAGAGACTTCACTTCGTCTCACCGTCCTTTCCGCCGTCGGCCGCGACATCGATCGCGTCGACCTCCCCCTGCTCCGCCGCCTCGTCGACGGCGTCGTGCGTGTCATCCGAGTCGTCGGCGTCGTCAGCGGTGACCTCATCCGGGTTCTCGGCGGCCCGGCGGGCCTCGGCCTTGCGTCGTGCCAGCGAGCCGGCCACGCGGTCGGCAACGGCCTCGCGTCCCTTGCCGTAGGTGGACGACGTGGCCCCGAGGTGCTCGGGGTCGAGGCCGGAGAGCCGGTGGCCCTCTCCGAAGAAGCGGAAGCGGATGATCCACTCCATGAACGGGTGGGTGAAGAAGATGATGATGGCCAGGTCCACGCAGGTGGTCACGCCCAGCGTGAATGCGAAGCCCTGCACCCCGCCGACGGCGAGGAAGTAGAGCACGATCGCGGCCACGAGGTTGACCGCGTCGGAGACGAGGATCGTACGCCTGGCGTGCTTCCACCCCTCGTCGATCGCCGTCCTGAGCGTCCGTCCCTGACGCACCTCGTCGCGGACGCGCTCGAAGTAGATGATGAAGGAGTCCACCGTGATGCCGATGGAGATGATGAGGCCGGCCACGCCCGCCAGGGACAGGCGATATCCCATGGTCGCGCTCAGCGCGGCGATGACCAGGTAGGTACCGGCCGCGGCCACCGCCAGCGAGGCCACGGCCACCACCGCCAGGCCGCGGTACTGCCAGGCCAGGTAGAGGATGATGAGGCCGAAGCCGATGAGCCCGGCGATCAGGCCGTTGCGCAGCTGCTCAGTTCCCAAAGTGGCGGAGATCTGCTGCTCGGACTGGACCGTGAAGCTCAGCGGCAGAGAGCCGAAGGAGAGCTGGTTCGCCAGGGTGTTGGCCTGGTTCTGGTTGAAGTTACCGGTGATCTGGACCCGGCCGTCGGTGATCGGCGAGTGGACGTCCTGGTTGAACCCGGAGGCCATGATAGTCAGCCCGTCCAGGACGATGGCGAACTGGGCCTTGTCCTGGTTGCTCTGGGCCTGCGGGTTCTGGGCGCCCTGCGCGCCGGCGGCACTCGCCTGGTCGCGGTAGGCCAGCAGCCGCTTGGACAGCTCGGAGAACTTCTTGGTGCCGTCAGGGTTGAAGGCCAGCGAGACGACCCACTTGTTGGTGGTCTGCCCCCGGGAGTCGGTCTCCAGACCCGAGTTGGCGCTCTTGAGCTCGGTTCCGGTGATCTCAGCCGGGCCGAGGATGTAGGCACCGTGCTGCTGAGACCCCGCGTCCTTGGAGCAGGAGATGACGGCGACCTTGGGGTCCTGCGTCTGACCGGTGAGATTCTTCGGATCGGAGCAGTCGGTCATGTAGCCGTCGTAGAGGAGCTTCTCAGTGATCCAGGAGTCCGACGAGTTTGTTTTGTCCTGGGCGGGGAGCGGGTCGGAGGAGATGACACCGTCCTGGTTCACGTCCGCCAGCTGCTTGGCGATCTCCTCGGGAGTCCTGGGCTGCGCCGTGGACTGGGCCGAGGGCTGCGCGGAGGGAGTCGGGGTGGAGGTGGGCTGATCGCTCTCGCTCGATCCCTCCTCGGTGTCTGCCGCATCCTCTGCCGCCTGGGTCGCCTCCCCACTGGCACCCGAATCGGGCTGAGCCTGGGCCTGAGCGGTGGGCTGGCTTGTCGGGGCCGGGGTTGCGGCACCAGAGGGGTTCTGGCTGGCGATGTTCTTGGCGGCCTGCTGGGCGCTGCCCGGCAGGATGCGGAGGACCGGCCGGAAGTACATGACGGCAGAGGTCCGCACCAGCTCCAGGGTGGCCTGGCTGGGCTTTCCGGGCAGCGAGACCACGATGTTCTGCCCGCCCTGGCGGGAGATCTGGGCCTCGGAGACACCGGAGGCGTCCACGCGCTGGCGGATCACCTCGATGGCCTGCTCGACGTCCTCGTCGCTGATGGCCGAGCCGTCGGAGGTCGTCGGCGTCAGAATGATCTGGGTGCCGCCTTCGAGGTCGAGGGCGAGGCCCGGCGTCATCGACGCCTTGTGTCGCATGGTTCCCGCCACCAACGCACCGAAACCGATGATGATGACGAGGATGAACATCAGGAGGCGGCGCCCTGGGCGCTTTCGCTGCTTGCTGGACACGTGGTCCCTTCCTGGGGTGGGGGGGGTGCTCGGGCGCGTAGCCCGATGCAGGGGTGAGTGCGGGGTACTTGTCGGGGTGCGGGCGCTCCAACGAGCCGGAGCGGTGGGCTCAGGGCTCAGGCGGAGCTGCCACGGGAGACTTCCCGGTCGCGCGTTGTCAGGACCGCGGGTCGGCCGCGTCCTGCTCCGGCTCCAGGGCCTCGTCGTCGGCCTGCTCGACGTCGCCCTCACTGTCCTCGTGGGCCCCGGCCGAGCCGAAGGGGGGCTCCTCGATGGCGGCGATGGCCCGCTTGCTCCACAGGGTCTCATCGCCCAGAGGAGTGGCCAGAGTGACCACGTCACCGTCGACCTCCACCACCGTTCCGTAGAAGCCACCGATAGTACGCACCCAGCTTCCGGGGACCAGCCCCTTCTCGGTACGGCGCCGCTGCTCCTCCTGCATCGTGCGCTGCCTACGGCTGACGAACCACATCATCAGGAGCATCCCGATGAGCATGATCCAGAGGAAATACGACGGCATGGAGGCTTCTCCGTTTCGACTAGGCAGTCTCGGCTGACGCAGACCCACGGCTGTCACAGGCCAGCGGTGGTGAGTCTAGGGCACGCGGGCCAGCACGTTCCCGATCGCTTGCGAGTGGTCGGGCACAAGTAGGTACCAACCGGTCACAAAATGATTACATTACCCGGTTGCCGGTCAGGAGAACAATGCCCCGTCCGCAGGGGGCTCAAGCCCCAGGTGGATGTAGGCCGCCGACGTGGCCGCCCGTCCCCGCGGGGTGCGTACGACCAGTCCTTCACGCACCAGGTAGGGCTCGGCCACGGTCTCCACCGTCTCAGGCTCCTCCCCCACGCTGACCGCCAGCGTCGTCAGCCCCACCGGGCCGCCACCGAACCGGGTGCACAGCGCCTCGAGCACCTGGCGATCAAGGCGGTCCAGCCCCAGGGCGTCGACCTCGAAGATGTCCAGGGCGCTGCGAGCCGCCGTGAGGTCGAGTCGGCCGGGCTGTCCGTGGACCTCCGCCCAGTCCTGGACCCGGCGCAGCAGCCGGTTGGCGATACGGGGAGTGCCACGCGAGCGCGAGGCCAGCTCCTCGGCGGCGTCCCTCTCAAGGCTCACGCCCAGCAGGCCCGCACTGCGCGTGAGGATCCGAGTGAGCTCACCCGGCCCGTAGTAGTCCAGGTGTCCGGTGAAGCCGAAGCGGTCCCGCAGCGGAGCGGGGAGCAGTCCCGCACGCGTCGTGGCGCCGACAACTGTGAAGGGGGGCAGGGACAGGGGGATGGAGGTGGCGCCGGGTCCCTTTCCGACGACGATGTCGACCCGGAAGTCCTCCATCGCCAGGTAGAGCATCTCCTCGGCGGTTCGTGCCAGCCGATGGATCTCGTCGATGAACAGCACGTCGCCCTCCTCCAGGGAGGACAGGATGGCGGCGAGGTCTCCGGCGTGCTGGATGGCCGGTCCTGAGGTCAGGCGCAGAGAGCCGTCCACCTCGGCGGCGATGATCATGGCCAGGGTGGTCTTGCCCAGCCCGGGCGGGCCGGACAGCAGAACGTGGTCGGCCGTCACTCCGCGGGCCAGGGCCGAGCGCAGGACCACCGAGAGCTGACCGCGTACTACCTCCTGGCCGGTAAAGTCCTCCAGACGCTTGGGTCTCAGGGCGGCCTCGGCGGCTCGCTCGGTGGCATCGGCTCCGCCGCCGACCAGACGCTCGTGGCCGTCCTGCCCCGTATCAGCCACGGTGCCTGCCTCCCAGCCACCTCAGTGAGGCCCGCAGCAAAGCCGCCATGTCCGGGTTCTCACCGGCCTCGGCGTAGTCAGCCTCGACGGCGGTCACAGCCTGGCGGGCGCTGGCCTCGTTCCAGCCGAGCTGAACCAGGGCGGCGACGACGTCGGCGTTGGGCGCCCCACCGTCCTCGGATGCCTCCGAGCTCTCTCGCCCGTGCGTCTGCGCACCCGGCACCGCCGCACCGAGATCGTTCCCCGTGACGGGACCGAGCTTGTCGGCGACATCCAGAATGACACGCTGGGCGCCCTTGGGCCCGAGCCCGGGCACCCGGGTGAGAGCTGCGACGTCCTGAGAGGCGATGGCGCGCCTGAGCGTGTTGGGGGTGTGAACGGCCAGCATCGCCAGCGCCAGCTTGGCCCCGACCCCCTTGGCGCTCATGAGGGTGCGGAAGCTGTCCCGCTCATCGACGTCAGCAAATCCGAACAGCGTCAATGAGTCCTCACGGACAACCATCTCGGTGTGAACGAGGGTCTCCTCACCGACCCTGAGGCCTGACAGCGTGGCGGGCGTGGCCTGGAAGCTCATGCCGACTCCGCCGGTCTCGACGACGGCGCCAGTCAGGCCGACACTGAGGACAGTGCCGCGCAGCGAGGCGATCATGGGCAGCTTCTCCTGGTGATTCTCAGAGAGTCGGACCGATCTGGACAGAGTCGCAGGGGCTCCGATGAACTCGGAGAGACTCTGAACGGGCTCGACCAGAGGGGCAGAACTCGAACAACTGTTCGGATCCTAACAGGCCTTCGCTGTCGTCGGCGTCAGCGCCGCACCCGCCGCGGGTCGACGGCACCGGTGCGCCGGGCCGCGGCCTGGGCGGCGGCCCACTGACGCTGAGCCGGCGTGCGGGCCGAGACACGGACCGCTCCCCCGGCGGAGACCATCTCGGTGGCATCGTCCGTCCCCGTCCCACCTCCGCGCCAGCCGTGGCAGATCGCCTGGGCCAGGGCATCGGCGGCATCTGCCGGCCGGGGCGGTGCGTCGAGGCCGAGGATGCGGGTGACCATGGCCTGAACCTGGGTCTTGTCCGCAGTCCCCGAGCCGGTGACGGCGGCCTTGGCCTCGCTGGGCGTGTGCTGAGCGACCTCCAGCCCCGCGCGCGCCGCAGTGGCCATCGCCGTGCCCATCACCTGGGCGACCCCGATGACGGAGCGCAGGTTGTCCTGGGCGAAGACCCGCTCGATGGAGACCACCGAGGGGCCCAGGCGGGCGATCCAGTCCTCGATGGCCTCAGTAATGGCCAGCAGTCGCAGCTCGGGGCTCTGCGAGGGCGGAGTGCGCACGACCCCGACCTCCACCAGCCGGACCTGGCGGCGGGGGTCGACGTCCACGCATCCCAGCCCGCAGCGGGTGAGCCCGGGATCGATCCCCAGCACCCGCTGCTGGGCGACGACGGCGCGCGCCGAACGCGGCCGGAGGCCCGCGGTAGCCAGAGGATCAGTCCTCGTCGTTGGCGAACTCGGCGGCCACCTCGGGGCTGAGGTCCACAGAGGTGTAGACATTCTGGACGTCGTCGGAGTCCTCCAGGGCGTCGATGAGACGGAAGACCTTGCGGGCGCCGTCGACATCGACCTCGACCTTGGTTCCGGCGACGAACTGGACCTCGGCGGAGTCGTAGTCCATGCCGGCCTCCGTCAGAGCGGTGCGCACGGCAACGATGTCACTGGGCTCGGAGTAGATCTCGAAGGAGTCCCCCATGTCCTCAACCTCCTCGGCGCCGGCGTCCAGGACGGCCATGAGGATGGAGTCCTCGTCCACGCCGTCGGCCTTGGCCACCTCGACGACGCCCTTGCGGGTGAAGTTGTAGGCCACCGAACCGGGGTCGGCCAGGTTACCGCCGTTGCGGGAGAAGGCGACACGCACGTCGGAGGCCGCTCGGTTGCGGTTGTCGGTGAGGCACTCGACGAGGAAGGCGACGCCGCCGGGGCCGTAGCCCTCGTACATGATGGTCTGCCAGTCGGCTCCACCGGCCTCCTCACCGCTGCCGCGCTTGACGGCTCGGGTGATGTTGTCCGCCGGCACGGAGTTCTTCTTCGCCTTCTGGATGGCGTCGAACAGGGTGGGGTTGCCGGTCGGGTCACCGCCGCCGGTACGGGCGGCGACCTCGATGTTCTTGATGAGGCGTGCGAAGAGCTTGCCGCGCTTGGCGTCGATGGCGGCCTTCTTGTGCTTGGTGGTGGCCCACTTGGAGTGACCCGACATATGTGCTCCTTGGGAGTCGATGATGGGGGCGCTGCCGGACCTGCTCAGGCCCGGCGCGTCACCATGGAGACGAAGACGTCGTGGACCCGGTGGTCGCCGCCGACCTCCGGGTGGAAGGACGTGGCGAGCAGGGTCCCTTGACGAACCGCGACGATCCTACCGCCGTCGGACCCGCTGGCCCCAGCCGCACGTCCTGCGCGGGTCGTGGCGAGGATCTCGACGTCCGAGCCCACATCCTCCACCCAGGGGGCCCGGATGAAGACGGCGTGCAGTGGCAGGTCCTTGTCCGCTCCCAGCTCCGGGGCGACGAGGTCCTCCTCGTAGGAGTCGACCTGGCGGCCGAAGGCGTTGCGGCGCACGGTCATGTCGATGCCGCCCAGGAAGGGCTGCCCCTCCTCCGCGCCTTCGACACGATCGGCCAGCATGATCATTCCGGCGCACGATCCGTAGGCGGGCAGGCCCGCGCCGATCAGCTCGCGCAGGGGCTCGAGCATGCGGAAGGCGACCAGCAACGTGCTCATCGTCGTCGACTCCCCTCCGGGGATCACCAGACCGTCGAGCCGGTCGCCAGGAGCGTCGCCCAGGTCGGTGGCGCGGCGCACGACGACGGGGCGCGCGCCCGCGGCCTCCAGGGACAAGGAGTGCTCCCGAACGTCACCCTGAAGCGCCAGGACACCGATCGCAGGGCGGGCGTCGGCCGGTGCGGGCGCGGGGAAGAGCGCCCGCGGATGGCGCGCATCCATCGTGTGGGTCAGGCGGTAGGGGCGGTTCGATTCAGTCATTGGGGTCCTTGGAGGTCGGTGCGGGAGGCCGGTGGACGGAGAGCTCGGCCAGGACCTCGGCGTCCACCGGATCGGTGAAGTCGATCGGCTCGCCGCTCCACCCGGCGGCGAGCTCGCGTGCGAGCACCGGCAGACGCACCGGGTAGATCTCCCGACCTCGTTCCTGGGCGACCCGCAGGTCATGGGGGCTCCACCAGGAGATCGAGTCGACGACATCGCGTTCCAGATCGGTCCAGCCCTCCTTCCCAACAGGGCACCTGGTCGGCAAGCGCAGAAGGAAGAAGAGCTCGTCCTGACGGCAGGTGACGGAGGCGAAGCGGAAGATCGCCTCTCGGTGGGCGACGGGGCCTTCGAGATCGACGGGGGCGACGTCGATCCCGGACTCCTCAGCCAGCTCGCGCACGGCTCCGGCGCGCGGGTCCTCGCCGGGACGGAGCCCTCCTCCCGGGGTGAAGACCCAGGTGTGATCCGGGTTGGCGGCGTCGTGCCCCACCAGGAGCAGGATGTCTGCGTCCCGGGTGACGACCAGGACCCGCGCAGCCGTTCTGAAGGGCAGACCGTCGTCGCCCAGGCTCCACTCGGAGCTGTCGAGATGCTGGTCCCAGTCCTCGGGGACCAGCACCGGGTGACGACTCGGAGCGGGAGCAGCGCTGTCCGGGGAGCCGCTCACCAGCCGCGTTCCGCGAGCCGGTGCGGCTCGGGGATCTCGTCGACGTTGATCCCGACCATCGCCTCGCCCAGGCCGCGTGAGACCTCGGCGATGACGTCGGGATCGTCGAACTGGGCGGTGGCGCGCACAATGGCGGCAGCGCGCTTGGCGGGGTCGCCGGACTTGAAGATGCCCGAGCCCACGAACACGCCCTCGGCACCCATCTGCATCATCATGGCGGCGTCGGCCGGGGTGGCGATGCCGCCGGCGGTGAACAGGACGACAGGCAGGTGCCCGGTGCGAGCAATCTCGGCGACGAGCTCGTACGGCGCGGCGAGCTCCTTGGCGGCCACGTAGAGCTCATCCTCAGGGAGGGAGGTCAGACGGCGGATCTCGTCGCGAATGGTGCGCATATGGGTCACCGCGTTGGAGACGTCGCCGGTGCCGGCCTCTCCCTTGGAGCGGATCATGGCCGCGCCCTCGGTGATGCGGCGCAGCGCCTCGCCCAGGTTGGTGGCTCCGCAGACGAAGGGGACGGTGAAGGCCTGCTTGTCGATGTGATGGGCGTAGTCGGCCGGGGTCAGGACCTCGGACTCGTCGATGTAGTCCACGCCGAGGCTCTGGAGCACCTGAGCCTCCACGAAGTGGCCGATGCGGGCCTTGGCCATGACCGGGATGGAGACGGCCTCGATGATGCCGGTGATGAGGTCGGGATCGCTCATCCGCGCCACGCCGCCCTGAGCGCGAATGTCCGCAGGGACGCGCTCGAGAGCCATGACGGCGACGGCACCCGCGTCCTGGGCGATACGAGCCTGCTCAGGTGTGACGACGTCCATGATGACGCCGCCCTTGAGCATGTCCGCCATGCCGCGCTTAACGGTGAGGGTGCCGGTGCTGGGAGTGGTCTGCTCTGTGCTCAATCGTGGTCCTCGGTCCGTGAGCCGTCGGTCGTGTCCACGCCGGAGCAGGACCGACGGCTCCATGAAAAGATGCTGACGCTGCGCATGCTACTCCTCGGTCCACGACCGGCTCGACTCGCTCGTGCTGCGAGCCCCGAGCCGCCCGCGTCCGCCGGCTCGGCATGACTTTCACGTGGTTCCTACTGGCCTCCGAGGAAGGTACGGCGAGCCAAGGTGATACGGTCGAGCAGCTCGGACTCCTTGGCGGAGAAATCAGCTTGGGCGTGACCGTCCACGGCCTGCTGACGCAGCTGGGCGAGCTCCGCGGCAGTCTTCTGGAAGACGGCCATCGCGTGCACCGCCTGTGGCCCCCGGGGGACGGCCCAGCGTCTGCCCAACCGGCGACCCTTTCCGGTGGTGAGCATCTGGACCTCGGCCGGTGCGAACCAGCCTGCACGGGCGTAGTCATCGAGCCTGCTGCGCATGGTCATGCGTTCGGCCCAACGCAACCACACCACGATCCCCATGCTGACGATGAATACCGGAACACTCACCAGAACGAACATCACGACGGGGTTCCCGCTGGCGATGACTCCGTTCCAGATGGCGTGCAAGGTGATCGCGCAGACCAGGCCGATCGGGGTCATCCAGACCCAGGCCGCCGGTGAGCGGCGCCTTGCGGACATGCCGATGGCCAACCCCGTGCAGGCGGTGAAGGTCACGTGAGCGAAGGGCGAGAACAGACCCCTGACGATGAAGATGCTGGTGATGGAGTCCCAGAACCTAATGAAGTAGCCGATGTTCTCGGCGAAGGCGAAGCCCGCCGCGATGACGGAGGCGTAGACGAGCCCGTCGACGGCCCCGTTGAAGGTACGTCTCCAGATGAGGAAGATGATGAGGACGCCGAGACCCTTGGTGGTCTCCTCGATGAGCGGCGCCGAGACCACTGCCGAGATCTGGAAGGCCCCCTCCAGGCTGAGTGTGGACTCGGCCGCGGCGTAGAGCACCGTGGTGTTGACCAGCATGGAGATGGCGGTGGATACACCTGCTCCCCACAGGAAGGCGACGATGAGAGTGGGAAGTGGCTCGGGCTCCCAACGGTCGATCCAGAACACGACGAGGAGTACGAGCCCCAGGGGGATGAGAGCCAGGAGAATCGCCGCGGACAGCACAGAGCGGTCTGAGGCCGACTGGGAGGCGAGCCAGATGACGACGAACATGAGACCAGCACCGAACAGTGCGAGAACCAGCCGTGCGATGAACTCACCCGTTCTTCTCTCGGAGTGCGGACCTGGGCGGGTCCAGGCCGGCACGGCCTGCGGACCGGCCTGTCCCTCGGGAGCGAAGGGTGCGCTCTCCCGGTGGACCTGGTAACGCTGCCCGATGCCGGGACGCGCACTGGTACCGTTGGAGGTCTGCGGCAGTGCGCTGGAGCGCTGGTATCCGGGGCGGGGTGCCCAGGGACTGGGGGGCATGCTCATTGGTTCACCTCGGTTGCACCTCGTCGTCGTGGGTCGGCTGCGCCTCGGGGGTGGTGTCGTCGTCGGCGTCGAAGGTCTGGGGCATGGGAGCGTGCCCGGCCAGGTGACACACCCGAACGAGCAGCCGGCTCCTGAGCGCCTGGGCCTCGCTGACATGGGTGTTGTGGAACCTGCGGGCCAGGACCAGGCGGGAGCAGGCCCGATCCAGCCGACTGAGCGCGGGCTTGCTCAACGGGTCCTCGGACAGCTCGCAGCGAGCGGACTCGGAGACCACCGTGCGAAGGACCCGGCTGAGATCGGACTCGATGAGGGCACGGCTGCGCGTGGCCCGCACGGCCCCGGCCGCCACGCCTGCGGCATCAGTTGCGGCATCGAGGCGCGGCGAGGTGTCGAGTCCGTCGTCGACGATGGGGCCCTCGGCATCGAGCGCCTCGCGGGCGGCCCTGCTGAGCAGCAGGCTGGAGGCGGGGTCCAGAGCACGGGTAGTGGCCAGGTCCGCCGCGGCCTCGGCCCGATGGACGAGCTGGGCCTCGAGCGTGGCGCGTGATCCCAGGACCTGACGGTGCAGACGGTCGACGCGAACTGCTCGGGCGTACAGGGCCCATCCGATGGCCACGGCCAGCCCGACGAGCACCGCGACAAGGCTCCACACCGACAGCATCGCGGCCGGTGTCCCGGAGGACACCGCTGGGAGCACTGCGACCGTGCTGGTGGGGATGCCGGCGGGGATGCCGGTCGCTTCGGTCAAGGCTGTCGTCATGGTCGTCATGGTCGGTCCCCCGTCACTCCTGAAATCAGCTGCTAGTCGTCCAGGGCGTCACGCAGCCGGCCCAGCATCGTCCGTGAGCCGGGTGCGGGTGTCACGCGGGTGTGGGCCGTGGACAGGGCCATGTCGTAGACGTCGAGCACCTCATCAGTGACCATCGCCCAGTCGTAGCGTCCCACGACCTGGGAGGCCGCCTTCTGACGGGCCTGAGCCGCGGGGGCGTCCTGCAAAGTGTTAATGATGACTCGGGCCAGGTCACCACCGTCCTCGTTGCTGAACAGCGCCCCGTAGCGTCCTTCGGCGAGTACGTCGGAGAAGGCCTTGAGGTCGGAGGCGATGACCCGGGTGCCTGCGGCCATGGCCTCGACCAGGACGATCCCGAAGGACTCCCCACCGGTCTGCGGAGCCACGTAGCAGGTGGCCGAGGCCAGCATAGCGGCCTTGTCCTCATCACTGACGCCTCCCAGGAAGACCACGGAGTCACCGAAACGTGCGAGCTCATCGCGGATCTCCTGGGCCTGGCCGCGACCGGCGATGAGGAAGCGCGCCCCCGGCACGGACTCCAGCACGGTGGGAATGGCGTCAGCCAGGACTCGCAGCCCTTTGCGAGGCTCGTCGAGACGCCCCAGGAAGGAGATGGTGGGGGCGTCCTCAGTCCCTTGGAAGCGGGGGTCGTCCTTGGGAGCGCCGGCGAAGGGGGCGACGTTGACCCCGTTGGGGATGACGACGGCGTCGCCGCCGTGGTACTGGATGAGGGTGCGGCGAGCCTCCTCCGAGACGGCGATGCGGGCCGAGAGCTTCTCTATGAGCGGCACCGTCGCCGGGCTCAGCAGCTCACGAGCCAGCGAACGGTCCATGGCGGCGTGGAAGGTGCCCACGACCGGGCCGGTGGCGGCCTGGAGGGTCAGCATCCCGACGCTGGGGGTGATGGGCTCGTGGATGTGCAGGATGTCGAAGTCGCCGGCCTCCAGCCAGCGCCTGGCCCGTCGGGCCACGAGCGCACCGAAGTTCAGGCGCGCCACCGAGCCGTTGTAGGGGATGGCGATGGAGTCCCCGGCGCTGGTGACCCAGTCCGGCAGCTCGGTGTCCTGGGACGCCGGTGCGAGGACCTGAACCTCATGGCCGCGTCGGAACAGCTCACCGGCCAGGTCCATGACATGAACCTGGACGCCTCCGTGCGCGTCGAAGGAGTAGGGGCAGACAATGCCGATCCTCATGCGTCCTCCTTGTTGGCGACCTGCTGCTCGCGGGCGTGGCTGCGGGCCAGGCGCTCCTGGTCCAGGTCGGCGTCGAAGACGGGTTGAAGCATGTGCCAGTCCTCGGCGTGCTCGGCGATCAACGGCGCGAGCTCGGCGACCCAGGCCCGGGTGTGCGCTGCTACCTGGTCCCGCCCCACCAGTTGGGACGGCGCCGGGACCTTGCGGGCGGTCAGGACCAGCCCCCAGGGCGATCCTGCCCGACGGCGTCGCTCACCGGTCAGGGGCTCGTAGTGGATCGCAGCGGCGTACAGGGGCCGTCCTAGGCGCTGGGCGATCGCGGCCGGTCCGGCCGCGACCCGGGCGGTGGCGTCACCCAGCGGGACGGTGATACCGGCCGAGGACAGGTCCCGGTCGGCCAGAAGAGCCACGACGTAATGGCCTTGACCGGCCACCTCAAGGAGCCGGTCGAAGACCTTCTCCCCGTGGGCCTGGCCGATGATCCGCATCCCCAGTCCCTCTCGGAAGGAGACGAACTGCTCGAAGAGGTCGTCAGGCTTGAGACGCTCGGCAACGGTCAGGACGGTGGCGAGCTCACGGCAGGCCCAGGCGCCGATGAGGTCCCAGTTACCCATATGCGGCAGCGCCATGACGATGCTGCCTGCGCGTACGTCCTCGTGCAGCTGGGGGTCGAGATCCGCGCGTACCCGCGCAAGGACCTGCTCCGGGGCGATTCCGGGCAGGGCGAAGGCCTCGTAGAAGTAGCGCATGTAGGAGCGCATTCCCGCTCGCGTGGCCCGGCGCAGTGAGCGCGGTGGTGTCCCACTGGGAAGGACACGGGACAGGTTGCGCTCAAGCTGTCCGACACCGGTGGTGGAGCGCCGCAGACGGTGCCAGGCCCACAGAGCGTCCGCGACGGTATGCGCCAGGCCGTAGCCCACCGGGGCGGGCAGGCGGCGAGTACCGAGCCAGGCCAGGCGGTAGGCGTCGGAGACCGTGGGCAGTCGCATCCTCATGCGGGTTCTCCTGTCCGCTGGGTCTGGCGGTAGACGGTCCACACGCGTTGGATCACGGTGATGAAGGAGGCGATCGCCACGTAGCCGAGCGCCACGGTCAGCACCCACTGGGGAGCACCTAGTCCCACGACGAAAGTGGCGCCGAGCGCCACGAGGAGACGGTCGGTGCGCTCAGCGATCCCCACCTTGGCCGTGGTACCGATCGACTCGGCCCGAGCCCGGGCGTAGGGGACGGTGGCCGCCAGGATCATGGCGGCCAGGGCGGCCACGATCGTCGTGGTACGCAGTGTGCCGGCGGACATGGACAGCGCGGCCCAGGCCGCCAGGGATCCCAGGACGGCGCCGTCGGCCAGACGATCCATGGTGGAGTCCAGGAAGGCTCCGAAGACCGAGCTCCTGGCGGTGGCCCGGGCCAGGATCCCGTCGAAGGAGTCGGCCACCAGTACCACGAGCAGGACAAGAGGGCCTGCCACGAAGTGCCCTCGGGGCAGGAGGGTGACCGCCGCCGTCACCGACAGGATCGTCCCGGTGACGGTGAGCATGTTGGGAGTCACCCCGAGCCGACCGAGAGCGAGGGCGGGGCGGGTGAACAGGGCCTTGGTCAGACCACGTCCGTGGTTGCCGAGCATGGAGTCCTTAGGTCTGAGATGAAGGAGTCGGTGAGTCGATCAGCCGAACAAGGTGAGCTGAGACGGGCAGGAGCGTCTCAGCATGGCGGTGATCGTCGCGGAGTGACAAGGGGTATCAGTCCCCAGGCCCCTGAGCACCGGTGGTCCAGGCCGAGGCGAGCATGTCCCGCTGCTCGCCGAGGAGCTGGGGAACCGGCTTGGTCCGACCGATGATGGGCATGAAGTTCGCGTCCCCCTTCCAGCGCGGCACGATGTGCTGGTGGAGGTGGGCGGCGATTCCCGCTCCGGCGACCTCTCCCTGATTCATCCCCAGGTTGAAGCCGTGGGGATGGCTCACCGAGCGCACGACGCTCATAGCCGTGGCGGTCAGTCGACCGATCTCCTCGCGCTCGGCCGCGGTGGCCTCGGTCCAGTCGGAGATGTGCCGGTAGGGGCACACCAGCAGGTGGCCGGTGTTGTAGGGGTAGAGATTCATGATGACGTAGCTGGTCTCACCCCGGTGGACGATCAGTGCCTCCTCGTCGCTACGAGTCGGTCCCGTGCAGAAGGGGCACTGGTCAGGGGTGTTGTCGGTGGGCCTGTTCTGCCCCCCGATGTAGACCATGCGGTGCGGCGTCCACAGGCGCTGAAAGGCCTGCGGGGCGTCCTCGTGATAGAAGGGCGCCTCCGCCGCGACACCATCACCGGCGGGGAGGCCGGTGAGCCTCTCCTCAGTCCTCTCCTGACTCACGTCCTCAGTCACTGTGCAGCTTCTCCCCCGCCGGGTCGTTGATACGGGCGTCGATGACGCTGACGATGTGCGCCACGGCCTCCTTGACGGGAACGCCGTTGGTCTGCTCGCCGTCACGGAACCGGAAGGAGACGGCGCCGGCCTCGGCGTCCTCCCCACCGGCAATGAGGGTGAAGGGGATCTTGTCCTTCGAGGCGTTGCGGATCTTCTTACCGAAGCGGTCGTCGGAGTGGTCCACCTCGACGCGCACCCCCTGGGTGCGCAGCTGGGCGGCGACGTCGTCGACATAGGCGTCGAAGACCTCGGCGACGGGGATGAGGCGGACCTGTACCGGCGAGAGCCAGGTGGGGAAGGCACCCGCGTAGTGCTCGGTGAGCACCCCGATGAAGCGCTCCACGCTGCCCAGCTTGGCGGAGTGGATCATGATGGGGCGCTGGTGGGTGCCGTCGGCGGCCGTGTACTCCAGGTCGAAGCGCTCGGGCTGGTTGAAGTCGTACTGGATGGTGGACATCTGCCAGGTGCGGCCGATGGCGTCCTTGACCTGCACCGAGACCTTGGGGCCGTAGAAGGCGGCGCCGCCGGGGTCGGGGACGACCTCGAGCCCGGAGGCGTCGCAGGCGTCCTGAAGGGCCTGCGTGGCGGCGGCCCAGTCGGCGTCGGAGCCGATGAACTTGTCCTTCTTGGCGCCGTCCTCGTCGCGGGTGGACAGCTCGAGGTAGAAGTCGGTCAGCCCAAAGGCCTTGAGGATGGACAGGAAGAAGTCGATCTGGGAGCGGATCTCCTCACCGGCCTGCTCAGGCGTGCAGTAGGTGTGCGAGTCGTCCTGGGTGAAACCGCGCATGCGGGTCAGGCCGTGGACGACGCCGGACTTCTCGTAGCGGTAGTCGTGGCCCATCTCGAAGAAGCGCAGCGGCAGCTCGCGGTAGGAGCGCCCCCGGGAGCGGAAGATGAGGTTGTGCATCGGGCAGTTCATGGCCTTGAGGTAGTACTCCTGGCCGGCCTTGGTGATGTTGCCCTCGGCGTCGCGCTCCTCGTCGGCGAGCATGGGCGGGAACATGGTGTCGGCGTAGTAGGGCAGGTGCCCGGAGGTGTGGAAGAGCCCGCCCTTGGAGATCTCGGGGGTGTGGACGAAGTCGAAGCCGTAGTCCAGGTGGCGGTCGACGACGTACTGCTCGATCTGGTGGCGCAGCATGGCGCCCTTGGGGTGGAAGACCACCAGGCCGGGGCCGATCTCCTCGGGGAAGGAGTAGAGGTCGAGCTCGGCGCCGAGCTTGCGGTGGTCGCGCTTGGCGGCCTCGGCCAGACGGGTCTGGTAGGCCTTGAGCTCATCCTTGCTGGCCCAGGCGGTTCCGTAGATGCGCTGGAGGGAGTCGCCGGACTGGTCGCCCTTCCAGTAGGCCGATGAGGACTTGGTCAGCGCGAAGCCCTGTCCGATGAGGCGGGTCGAGGGCAGGTGGGGGCCGCGGCACAGGTCCGTCCAGGCGACGCTCCCGTCGCGCCGGACGTTGTCGTACATGGTGAGCCCCCCGGCACCGACCTCCACCGAGGCCCCCTCGGCACCCGCGCCCTTGGTCGTGATGAGCTCGAGCTTGTAAGGCTGGTCCGCCAGCTCCTCGCGCCCCTCGGCCTCGGTGATGTCACGGCGCACGAAGCGCTGCCCCTCCTTGACGATCCGCTTCATGCGCTTCTCGATCTCGCGCAGCATCTCGGGGGTGACGGCGTCGATGGCGCCGAAGTCGTAGTAGAAGCCGTCAGTGATGAAGGGGCCGATGCCGAGATCGACCCCCGGGAACATCTCCTGAACGGCCTGCGCCATGACGTGGGTGGCACTGTGGCGCAGGATGTTCAGGCCGTCCTCGCTGGACAGGGTGATGGGCTCGACGACGGCGCCTGCCGGGACCTGGCGGTCCAGGTCCCAGGGCTCGCCGTTGACGCGCATCGCGACGACGCCGTCCTTCTTGACGGCGTCCTGCAGGAGGAGCGTTCCCGTGGTGCCCGCCTCGATGGTGCGCGGTGCGCCGTCGAGGGTGATATCGATCGTGGGCTTGTCTGACACGGGCTCGTCTCCTCTTGCATCGGTATGGGGCGCTGTACTGGTGCACCCCGGTTCGGCCGCGAGTCTACGTCGTGGGCGCGCGAACTCAGTGCTCCCGTGAGCCACGCCGCGCGCGCAGTGCGTCACGCAGGCGCTTGGCGGTGGCCATCCCGGAGTAGATGACCCGGGAGACCGGGACGTCCCAGGCGCCGTCGACCTCGGTTACGTGCTGGGCGTAGCGCTTCTTGTACTGACCCACCGTGTAGAGCGAGGGGACACGGGTGGAGCCGGCGCCCATGAGGTCCAGGCCGCGGTAGCCCTCCTGAGCGAGGGTGCAGGCAGCCCACCAGTCCAGGGCCTCGGCTCCACGGAAGGTGCGGGACTCGTTGGAGGAGGCACCGTAGTACGCCACGGAGTCCTTGCCGGAGGTGAGGATGAGGTCCCAGGCGTGGGGGACGCCATCCTTGCGCAGGACGAACAGGCGGGCGTTCTTCTCCCCCAGGGCCGTCAGCATGGTCCAGTAGACCTCGGCGTCGTGAGGCTTGAAGCCGTCGCGCTCAGCAGTCTCACGCAGGACCTCATAGACCTTGTCGAACTCCTCACGGCTCAGACCGGTCTCGTCGCTGATGGTGCAGCCGGCCTCCCGGGCCACGCGCTCGGCGCGCTTGACCGCGCGGCGCCCGTCCTTGGGCATGACCGCCGCCATCTTCTCAGGCGTCTTGGGCACCAGGTCGATGACGTAGGTACGGTCGTAGGTGATGGTGGACAGCAGCTCTCGCAGGTCGGTGTCGCGGTAGCGGGCGTGCATGCGGATGAAGCGCACGGAGCGGTCGCGCTCCTTGACCACCGCGCGCAGCAGCCGGCGCAGGTGCGCCTCACGCTCGGGCGACTGCTCCTTGAGCCAGACCGGACCGTGCTTGGCCCATAGGAAGGTCTGACCTCCCATCTCGTAGCGGTACAGGGCGATGGCGGCCACGGGCTTGCCCTCGTCCTCATAGAGGTAGCGCCCCCATAGGGGACGCCCCATGGCCTCCTCGAAGCGCTCCCAGGCCTCGGTCTGCTCGACCGGGAAAGGGCTGTTGCCCACGGCCAGGCGCATCTCGCGCCCGTCGACCCGCCGCAGGGTCTCGGAGCGGTCCGAGGTGGAGTGCACCGGCTCAGGGTGCGTGGGGCGAGAGGCCTTGGGTTTGTCGGTCTTGGCAGCCTTGGCGGTCGTGTCGACCTTCTGCTCGGGCTGCTCGGGCTCGCCGTCCTTCGGCCCCTTGTCATTCGGTTGAGTCGTCTGAGCCTTCTCGGGGGTCTGTGCGGCAGTATCGGTCGTGGCGTCAGTCGTGGCGTCGGGGGTGGTGCTGTCGGGCATGTTCTCGTTCTCGGGCATTCAGCGGGACCTGTCGACTCGTTGCGGATAGTTGCGGGCGAACTTGCGGTAGTGGTTGAGGCGCTGGAGCTCGATCGTGACGCGCCGGCGAAGCGATCGCTCGGCCGGGTCGCGCAGCGGGTCGATGCCCCGCCCCAGGCTCTTGGCCTTGCGGCGCAGCGCCTCATCGGACACGTAGCGTGCGATGACGCCATCGGGAACCAGGGAGTAGAGGACCTGCCGGGTGACCTCGACGGGCTCGTCGCGCTGGTCCAGGACCAGGTCCTTGAGCATGACGGCCATGGGGTTGGCGCCGGCGGCGGTCAGGTAGAAGGAGTTGCGGCCGATACGGGGGTTGACCTCGAAGAACAGCTCTCGCCCATCGCGGGGGTCCACCTTGATGTCGAGGTTGGCGAATCCACGGTACCCGGCGTGGCGCAGCAGACGGCTCGTGGCGTCCCACAGGTCGGGGAAGGCCTCGGTGATCATGGCGACCGGGTTGCCGATCATGGTCGGGGCGTGGTCCTGCAGGAGAACTCGCGCCGAGCCGATGAGGCGCAGCTCGCCGGTGGAGTCCATGTAGGCCGTCACCGAGCGCATGGCGGTGTCGTCACCGGGAATGCACTCCTGGACCAAGAAGGTCGAGCGGTATCCGGCGTCCTTCAGGCTCCGCCACATGCCAGCCAGCTCGACGGCGTCGTCGATGAACCAGATCTTGCGCTTGCCGGGGAAGGAGATGCGATCGTAGTCGGCGCCGATGGCCGCCTTGGCCACGAGCGGGAACTCCAGGCCGAGCTCGGAGGCGGAGGTCGGGGGCTCGCAGTCGGGATCTGCCAGGTCGACGACGACCTCCCGGGGCGTGAGCACTCCCACCTCAGCGCACAGCCGGGAGAAGGAGGCCTTGTCGCTGACGGCGTCGAGCACGTCGATGTCCGGGAAGGGCAGCACGTAGGTGGGCTCGAGCTCACTGCGGTGGGCGGAGATCATGGCCGCTGCGGCATCGGTGTTGGCCATGAGGACCGCACTGCGAGGATCGCGCCCCTGAACCAGACGCTGCAGCAGCGCGATCGTCCGCTCCGGCGCTGCACCGGCCTCCTGGTGGACGACGGTGATGTAGGCCGACTCGCTGATCGCCACGATCGGGTCCGAGGCCACGATCGTCACCGGGGTACCGGTGACCTCGTGAAGCTGTCGCGCCAGGGCGTAGGCACCGATGTCACCACCGAGGACCACGGGCAGCAGATGCCTGAAGCGTTCCGTCATAACCATCCGTTTCTTGCCGCGGGGACCAACTCCTCCCCAGATGGTAGAGCACGCCGGCACGCACCGTTCCCGGGCCTCGACGAGACGTCACGATCCGAACACGCACCCGACGTCGGACACTGCGCAGCAACCGGGGGCATCCTGCAGGATTCCAGGCGATTCCCACAGTGCTCGTCGACGGGAGCGCAGTCTCGCGGTGACACACACCACCAGGAGCACACCGACAACCCCCGACAACCCCGCCCCGCAGGGAACCCGGACACAGCAAGAAAAAGTCCGAAGCATCATGCTCCGGACTCGTCTGCTCTTCTAATGCTGGTGGGCGATACTGGGATCGAACCAGTGACCTCTTCCGTGTCAGGGAAGCGCGCTCCCGCTGCGCCAATCGCCCGAGCGGATGACGGGACTCGAACCCGCGACCCTCACCTTGGCAAGGTGATGCTCTACCAACTGAGCCACATCCGCGTGACACCCTTGTGGGGTGCGGGAAGAAAGTTAGCAGAGGTATCCCCCGGAGGCAAAACCGGCCCGACCCCGTTCCTTCATGAGGTGTCTCACGCTTCAGGATGCTCCTCTGACGACCATAGGAGAATGTGGCGGGGCTCGGGCGGATGACGGATCGACGTGACATGTCTTTCTCCCACACTCCTGCCTTCACACCGCAGTCGTGGCAGGGTTGTCCTTATGACCACGCCGACGACACCGAAGCCTCAGGCCACTCAGGAACCTCAGGAAGCTCCGCAGCGCCAGATCTGGCCCGGTCACCCCTACCCGCTCGGGGCGACCTACGACGGCTCAGGAACGAACTTCGCCCTCTACTCCTCGGCCGCGACCGGCGTCGATCTGTGCCTGTTCGACGACGACGGTCACGAGGAGCGGGTGGCGCTCAAGGAGGTCGACGGCGATGTCTGGCACGCCTACCTCCCCGGGGTCTCACCGGGACAGAAGTACGGTTACCGCGTGGCCGGCCCCTATGAGCCCGCCTCCGGTCACCGCTGCGACCCGTCCAAGCTGCTGCTGGACCCCTACGCCAAGGCGATCTCCGGTGAGGTGACCCCGTCCCAGACGCTGTACTCCTACTCCTTCGACAACCCGGAGGTGCGCAACGAGGAGGACTCGGCGGGACACACCATGCGCTCAGTGGTCATCACCCCCTACTTCGACTGGGGCCATGACCGCCCCCCGGGTCACGAGTACCACGAGACGATCATCTACGAGGCCCATGTCAAGGGCATGACCCAGCTGCACCCCCTGGTTCCCGAGAACCTGCGGGGCACCTATGCCGGCCTGGCCCAGCCGGCCGTCATCGACCACCTGAAGAACCTGGGCGTCACCGCCATCGAGCTCATGCCGGTCCACCAGTTCGTCAATGACACCCACCTGCAGGAGAAGGGGCTGTCGAACTACTGGGGCTACAACACGATCGGGTTCTTCGCCCCGCACAACACCTACGCGGCCTACGGATCCGAGGGGCAGCAGGTCCAGGAGTTCAAGTCGATGGTCAAGGCCTTCCACGAGGCAGGCATCGAGGTCATCCTGGACGTGGTCTACAACCACACGGCCGAGGGCAACCACCTGGGCCCCACCCTGTCCTTCCGCGGCATCGACAACAGCTCCTACTACCGGCTCGTCGACGGCTCGCCGACCCACTACTTCGACACCACCGGCACCGGCAACTCGTTGCTCATGCGCTCACCGGCCGTGCTTCAGCTCATCATGGACTCACTGCGTTACTGGGTCACTGAGATGCACGTGGACGGGTTCCGCTTCGACCTGGCCTCCACCCTGGCCCGCCAGTTCCACGAGGTCGACAAGCTCAGTGCCTTCTTCGACATCATTCACCAGGACCCGGTGCTCTCCCAGGTCAAGCTCATCGCCGAGCCCTGGGACGTGGGCGACGGCGGTTACAACGTGGGCGGGTTCCCGGCCCTGTGGAGCGAGTGGAACGGAAAGTACCGCGACACCGTGCGCGACTTCTGGCGCGGAGAGCCCTCCACGCTGGGCGAGTTCGCCTCTCGCATCACCGGTTCCTCCGACCTCTATCAGCACGCCGGGCGCACCCCGGTGGCCAGCATCAACTTCGTCACCGCCCACGACGGCTTCACGATGCACGACCTGGTCTCCTACAACGAGAAGCACAACGAGGCCAACCTCGAGGGCAACGCCGACGGCAGCAACAACAACCGCTCCTGGAACTGCGGCACCGAGGGGCCCACCGACGACCCGACGATCACCGAGCTGCGTCATCGCCAGACCCGCAACTTCCTGGCCACCATCCTGTTCAGTCAGGGCGTGCCCATGATCTGCCACGGAGACGAGCTGGGCAGGACCCAGGGAGGCAACAACAACGCCTACTGTCAGGACAACGAGATCTCCTGGATCGACTGGAACCTCGATGAGCAGGACAACGACCTGCTGGAGTTCACTCGAACCATCATGTGGCTGCGTCGGGACCACCCGGTGCTGCGGCGTCGGCGTTTCTTCACCGGGGACGCCGGCCACGGCGGCGAGAGCGAGCTCGGCGAGATCGAGTGGCTCACTCCGGCCGGTGAGTCGATGACCGATCAGGACTGGACCACCTGGTACGCCCGCGCCATGATGGTCTTCCTCAACGGGGAGGCCATCGCCGAGCCCGATGAGCGAGGCCAGAGGATCGTGGACAACTCCTTCCTCGTGCTCATCAACGCCTCCGACGAGGACATCACCTTCACTCTCCCGGGCGAGGGCTACTCCCCCACCTGGAAGGTCGCCCTGGACACGGCGCCTGCCGTGGACGGGGACTCCGACCCGGTTCTCGCCGCGGACGAGACCGTCGTGGTTGAGGCCCGCTCCATGCTCTTCCTCATGGACGCCCCCGACTCGACCGCCACGACGGAGCGGCTCCAGCACTAGGAGCCGGAGCGGCTGACACACAACCCAGCGCGTCGAACACAAGCACACCGTCCGACGCACGCCAGACGAGCTCAGGAAGTCATATGACCGACGCAGTGGACGCAGCAGTGGATTCATCCGTCTCCGTGGACTCGGCGGAGACTCCCGCCTACGCCCCCTGGTCCGGGCACGTGCCGGCCCCTGAGCAGCGCACGCCGGTGACCACCTACCGCCTCCAGCTGGGAGCGGACCTCACCTTTGCCGATGCCAAGGCGCTGGTCCCCTACCTGGCCGACCTCGGGGTCACCGACCTCTACCTCTCTCCGGTGCTGGCAGCTGCGCCGGGCTCCACCCATGGCTACGACGTCGTCGACCACCGCCGTATCTCCGCCGTCATGGGTGGGCGCGACCAGCTGGAGTCCCTGGCCGCCGAGGCCGCAGCCCACAGGATGGGCATCGTGGTGGACATCGTTCCCAACCACATGGCGGTTCCGACCCCCGGCTGGCACAACCTGCCCCTGTGGTCAGTGCTGCGCGAGGGACCGGACTCCCCCTATGCCGCCTGGTTCGACCTCTCCCTGGACGAGCCCATTCTCATGCCGATCCTGGGCAAGCGCATCGGTGCCGTCCTGGCCGACGAGGAGCTCACCCTGGAGCAGGTGGTGGTGCCCGGCCAGGAGGAGCTTGGCGAGCAGTGGGTGCTGCGCTACTACGACCACGCCTTCCCCGTTGCCCAGGGCACCGAGGCCCTGCCGATGCACGTGCTCGTCGAGCGCCAGCACTACCGTCTGGCCTACTGGAAGGTCGGCGACGAGGAGATCAACTACCGGCGGTTCTTCGACGTCGGCACGCTGGCCGCGATCCGGGTCGAGAACCCCGATGTCTTCGCCGGCAGCCACGGCCTCATCCTGGAGCTGATGAGTGCCGGAGTCATCAGTGCGCTGCGCGTCGACCACCCCGACGGCCTGGCCGACCCCGGCGGCTACCTCACCCAGCTGGCCGAGGCCACCGGAGGATCGTGGATCGCAGCGGAGAAGATCCTGGCTCCTGACGAGTCCCTGCCCACCTCGTGGCCGGTGGCCGGGACCACCGGCTACGACGCCGCCTGGAGGATCGACCAGCTCCAGGTGGATCCTGCCGGTGCCGCCCGGCTGGGGGCACTCATGCAGGAGCTCACAGGGGACGCCCCGGTGGACTACGACCGCATCGTCGAGGAGGCCAAGCGTGAGGTCATCGCCGGTTCGCTGGCCTCGGAGGTGGACCGGCTGGCCCGGGTCCTGGACTCCCTGACCTCGCAGGACGTTCGCCTGCGCGACCACACCCTGCGTGATCTGCGGGCCTGCATCGTCGAGCTGCTCGTGGCCGCGGACCAGTACCGGGTCTACGTCGTCCCGGGCACACCCACCAACCCTGAGACGGCCGCCATCCTGCACGACGACGCCGAGCGCGCCCGTCAGCGTCTCGAACCGGATCAGAGCGAGACCCTCGACCTCGTGGTCACCATCCTCCTGGGCGAGCCGGTCGGATCCGAGGGGCTGTCGGAGTCCCCGGAGCGCGCCGAGGCAGTCATCCGCTTCCAGCAGGTGTGCGGAGCCGTCACCGCCAAGGGCGTGGAGGACACGGCCTTCTACCGCTGGACCCATCTGACCAGCCTCACCGAGGTCGGCGGCAACCCGGCAGGCTTCGCGCTGAGTGCCGACGAGGCCCACGCGTGGGCCGACCGGGTCCAGAACATCTGGCCTGACACAATGGTCACCTCCACCACCCACGACACCAAGCGCGGTGAGGACGTGCGCGCGCGCCTGGACGTGCTGGCCTCCTACGCCGACGAGTGGAGCGACCTCGTCCACCGTCTACGTGCCATGACCGCCCAGGAACGTCCTCTGGACCTCGACGGACGCAGTGAGAACCTGTTGTGGCAGACCCTGTGGGGCACCTGGGCGCCCGACAGTGACGACCCGATGACCCCCGAGCGCCTGAGCGCCTATCTCATCAAGGCCTCTCGGGAGCAGAAGATCTGGACCACCTGGACCGCCCCTGACCTGCCCCGTGAGCAGGCCCTGACCGACTACGCCACCCACCTGCTCACCCATGAGGAGGTCACCCGTGAGATCGAGGCCTTCGCGACCCTGACGGCCAAGGCCGTGCGCACCGCCATCCTGGCCAACAAGGCGCTCGCCCTGACCTGGATGGGGGTCAGCGACATCTACCAGGGCAGCGAGACCACCCGCACCTCCCTGGTGGACCCCGACAACCGCCGCGCGGTCGACTACGCCGGGCCCAGCGGCCTCATCAGCACCCTGGCGCGTCTCGACTCCGGCGCCGCCCCGCGCAACCTCGACGAGGACAAGCTCTTCCTGACCTCTCGTCTGGCGCGCCTGCGCGCCTCAAGACCCGATACCTTCGTCGGACCCCGGTCGGGCTACCGGACGATTCCGGTGACCACATCCTTCGCCTTCGCCTACACCCGTCTGCTCGACGAGGTCCCTGATGTCGTCGTCATCGTCAGGCGCCTGTCCAAGCGGCTCGAGCAGCTGGGAGGGTGGCGTGAGGAGAGCATCGTCCTGCCCGACGGGACCTGGGAGGACGTTCTGCACGGCGGGACCGTGGAGGGCGGCAACCAGCCCCTGGCCGACGTGGTCGGGGACGCTCCCGTCGTTGTCCTGGCCAAGGTCGCCTCCCAGAACTCCCCGGCTGACACCGTCCCGTCCGTCCAGCCCACTGAGGAGGTCACCCCATGAGTCCCAAGCCCCAGACCTGGACCTCCCCCGCCCTTCCCGTGGGACCGCGGGTGCCCGTGTGGGCCCCCGCGGCGCAGACCGTCGAGCTGCACCTGCCGAGCCAGGACCGTCTGGTCGGCATGATCCCCGTCCCGGGCGGTTGGTGGACCGCTCCTTTCGACCTGGAGCCGGGCACCGACTACGCCTTCCGCGTCGACGGCTCGCCGAATCGCCCCGACCCTCGCAGCGCCCTGCAGCCCGACGGCGTCCACGGCCCCTCACGCACCGTGGACCCGGACACCTGGCGGTGGACCGACCAGAATTGGGCGGGCAAGGACCTGCGCGGCTCGGTCATCTACGAGCTCCACGTGGGCACCTTCACCCCCGAGGGCACCCTGGATGCCGCCGCCTCACGCCTGGGACACCTGGTCGATCTGGGCGTCGACATCGTCGAGCTCATGCCGCTGGCAGCCTTCCCCGGCAAGGCCGGCTGGGGCTACGACGGGGTGGGACTGTGGGCCGTCCACGAGGCCTACGGCGGCCCCGACGCCCTGGCCCGCTTCGTCAACGCCGCCCACAACGCCGGCATCGGCGTGTGCCTCGACGTCGTCTACAACCACCTGGGTCCATCGGGCAACTACCTCAGCGTCTTCGGACCCTACTTCACCCCCGCCCACCACACTCCCTGGGGCGAGGCCGTCAACTACGACCATGACGGCAGTCAGCAGGTGCGCGCCTTCGTCATCGACTCCGCCCTGCGCTGGATGCGGGACTTCCACATCGACGCCCTGCGCCTGGACGCCATCCACGAGATCAAGGACGACGCCGCAGCTGCCGCCACGCCTCAGAGGCACGTTCTGGCCGAGCTCTCGGACGCCGTGGCCGCCCTGTCCATCGAGCTCGGACGCCCTCTGAGCCTGGTGGCCGAGGCCGACCTCAACGACGTCGGGGTCATCACCCCCACTAGTGAGGAGCCGCCGGCCAAGGCCCCGAGCCTGGGCATGACCGCCCAGTGGGCCGACGACGTCCACCACGCCCTGCACGCCCGACTCACCGGGGAGGATCAGGGCTACTACGGCGACTTCGCCGAGGTCGGTGCCTGGGCCAAGGCCTATGGTCGGGCCTTCCTCCACAACGGCACCTGGTCCACCTTCCGGGAGCGGAACTGGGGGGCACCCGTGCCCGAGGACACCGACCCCCGCCGCTTCGTGGTCTTCGGCTCCGACCACGACCAGGTAGGCAACCGCGCCGTCGGGGACCGTCCCTCGGCTATTCTCGACGACGCCGCCCTGGCAGCCACCGCCGCCCTGGTGCTCCTGTCGCCCTACACACCGATGCTCTTCATGGGCGAGGAGTGGGGAACGCGCACCCCCTTCCAGTTCTTCACCGACCACGAGGAGGACGACCTGGCCCGTAGCGTCAGCGAGGGGCGTGTCAGGGAGTTCGCCGGATTCGGCTGGGACGCCGACGAGATCCCCGACCCCCAGGCCGCCGCAACCGTTGAGGCCTCGCGCCTGCGCTGGTCCGAGCTGGACGAGGCCGAGCACGCCCGCATGCTGGCCTGGTACCAGGCGCTGACCACCCTGCGCCGCAACCTGGATTGGTCCCAACGCACCGCCTGGCCGCAGGTCGACGAGATCGATGACGTACTCATGGTGACCTACGACGACATCGTCGTGGCGGCCAACCTCTCCGGTCAGGAGCGTCCCGCACCCGCCCTGACCACGGTGCTCCTGTCCTGGGACCCATTTGATGCCGCCGCTCCGTCCCTGTCTCCCGGTCAGACACTCATCGCCAGGCGCTGACGGACCACGCCGGGGACGCTCGTGGCGAACCAGGGGCAAGACATGCCGCTCACCGAGACCCAACCGACTCACATCAGCTCAGAAAGGCAGGTACGTCGTTGACACAATGCAATCCCCCGCGCGGCGTGGCTTCGTGTACCCACCGCGGTAGCGCACTAGCGTGTCATCCGTGACTGTCAATGGTCGGCCGCGCCAGAATGAGGCAGGTGCCATCCCCGAACGATTCGAGGAAGCGCTCCTGTCCCTTCGTGATGCGCCCCGCCCACGCGGACTCCTCATGGAGGAGGTTCCCGCCCCCAAGAAGCTGGCCCCCTACTCCGCCGCACTGAGCGCCGAGACCATCGAGACCATGGGCGCCACGCCCATCGCCACCGGACGCTTCGTCGTCCTCCATGACCCCAACGGCCAGGACGCCTGGGACGGAGACTTCCGCATCGTGGTCCAGGCGCGCGCCCGTATCGACGAAGAGGTCGGCATGGACCCCGTCTTCGAGTCCGCTGCCTGGAGCTGGCTCACCGACGGCCTCAACGACTCGCGCGCCGGCTACCGAGCGCTCGTAGGAACCGTCACCAAGGTCCTGTCCGAGACCTTCGGAGGGCTGACCCTCACCGACTCCTGCGCCCACGCTGAAATCCGAGCCTCCTGGTCGCCCACCACCGCTCACCTCGGCCCGCACCTCACTGCCTGGCACGAGCTTCTCCTGGTCGCCTCCGGCCACGAACCTGCAGCGGTCCACCCGCTCACCCTCGCCGGAGTCGCCAGGTGACCACCCGCGCAACCGGCGCCTCGCACCCAGCCGCGTCCTCGGCCGTACCCCACCCAGCCGTCCCCCCCGGCACAACAGATCACCCCATCAGCCCGCACGACGTCGTCGACTACCCGCGTCCCCGGGACGGCCTGCCGGAGATCATCGGTACTCCCGCCCAGCTGAGCCGGGCCGCCCGGAGCCTGGCCGCTGGACAGGGCCCTGTGGCCCTCGACGCCGAGCGTGCCTCCGGCTTCCGCTACGGACAGGACGCCTATCTCGTCCAACTCAGACGTGAGGGTGTCGGCACCCTTCTCATCGACCCCATCACCTGCGGCTCGCTGACCGACCTGGCCACCGCCCTCGATGGTCCTGAGTGGATTCTTCACGCCGCCGACCAGGACATCCCCTGCCTGACCATGCTCGGTCTGAAAGCCGCGTCCCTGTTCGACACCGAGCTGGCCGCCCGCCTCCTGGGCCGTCAGCACGTCGGGCTCGGCGCAGTCATCGAGGAGACCCTGGGCCTTCGCCTGGCCAAGGACCACGCGGCGGCAGACTGGTCCACCAGGCCCCTGCCCACCTCCTGGCTCATCTACGCCGCCCTCGACGTCGAACTCCTCATCGACCTGCGCGACGCCCTGGCCGTTGAGCTCGAGGCAGCCGGTAAGGCCCAGTGGGCGACTCAGGAGTTCGAGCACATACGGACCAGGCCAGCCAAGCCCGCCAAGATCGACCCATGGCGTAAGACACCGCGTGCCGGAAGCACCGTACGCTCTCCCCGGTCCCTCGCGATCCTGCGTGAGCTGTGGACCTCACGCGAAGAGCTGGCCGCCGAGCTCGACCGGACGCCGTCCAAGGTCCTGTCCCACCAGGCGCTCATTGCCGCCGCCGTCGCCCGGCCTCGGTCACGGCGCAAGATGAACGCCCTGAAGGAGTTCTCCTCCCGACAGGCGCGCCAGAACCAGGAGCGCTGGTGGCGGGCCATTGAGCGCGCCCTGGAGATGCCCGAGGAGGAGCTCCCCCCCACCCGCGCGCCCATGGGCCCCGAGGAGCTCCCTCACCCGCGCACCTGGCAGCGCCACCACGCTGAAGCGGCGGACCAGCTCAACCGCGTACGTGGAGCCATCAGACAGCGCGCCGAGGAGATTCGCGTGCCCCAGGAGCTCCTCCTGGCGCCAGGATGCCAGCGCCGTCTGGCCTGGGACCTTGGTGAGGAGATCGAGTCGGGACACGCCGGCAGCGTCAGCGCTCAGAAGATCAGTGAGCGCCTGGCCGTCATGGGAGCCAGGCCGTGGCAGATCGAGCAGGCCACCCCCGCCCTCGCGACAGCACTGCGCTGAACACACCAATCACGTGCGGCGATGCGCCTCCCACCGGTTTCGGTGAGAGGCGCACCGCCGTCGTGGCAGGATCGTCAGGAACCAGCCACCCCTGCGGACCTCAGTGGACCTCGAAACCGTAGGAACGGAAGATCGCGCGCGTGGACTCCACGAGCTCCGGCTCCGGTGGCCTGGTGTCCCGCAGCTGATAGGTCAGCCCCAGGGCGTCCCACTTGTCGGTCCCCATCTGGTGGAAGGGCAGCACCTCAACACGGCTGACCGAGCCCCAGCGCTCAATAATCCGGGCCACGTTATGAACGTTCTCGGGGTCGTCCGTCAGGTCGGGGACCAGGACGAACCGGGCCCAGATCTCGATCCCCTTGGCCGCCAAGCGGTCACCGAAGGTGATCGTCGGCGCCAGGGAACGGCCCGTCACCTTCTTGTAGGTCTCCTCGTCACCGCTCTTGACGTCGAGCAGGACCAGGTCGATGTTGTCGAGCATCTCGTCGCTGGCATTTGCCCCCAGGAACCCGGAGGTGTCGATGCACGTGTGAATGCCCATCTTCTTGGCACCGGCCAGGAGCCTGCCCGCAAAGGCGGGTTGCATGAGGACCTCGCCGCCTGACAGCGTGATTCCGCCCTTGGACGCGCGGAACACTCCCCGATAGCGGCGCATACGGCGCAGAAGCTCCTCGGCCTCCACCGGTTCCCCGTCCTTCATGAGGAAGGTGTCGGGGTTGTGGCAGTACAGGCACCGCAGGGGGCATCCATTGAGGAAGACGGTCATCCGGGTACCGGGACCATCCACCGCGGTGACGAGCTCCCAGGAGTGGATCGAGCCCAGCTCGCCGGCCCGCATCCGCTCCAGGCGCTCAGAGCGCTGAAGATCTGTCAGCTCCTCGAGGCCGCCGATACCCGCCCCGCGCAAGCGAGCGGCCGGGGCCAGGAAGTCCTGGTCCCGACCGCCGTCGCGCACGGTCGTCGTGGTCTGCGTCATGACCGCTCGCCGTGCTCCAGGGCTCAGGCCTGGGCGTGGAAGGTGCGGTGGAGGACGTCAAGCTGCTGCTCGCGAGTCAGCTTGACGAAGTTGACGGCGTAGCCGGAGACGCGAACCGTGAGGTTCGGGTAGTTCTCCGGGTGCTCCATCGCGTCCTCGAGGGTGTTGCGGTCCAGGACGTTGATGTTGGCGTGGTACAGGCCCTTGACGCCGCCGTTGTCCTGACGCTGTGCCTTCATGGAGGCGAGGCGCTCTTCGTACGTGGCCATGGTGGCCCCTTTCTGAGGTGGTGTTACTGATGTGTGGAGAAATTGCTGCGGTGCGATCAGCCGACGGATGGCTGGATCAGATCTCGGCGCAGTCGTCGGGGACGAAGCCGGCATCGAGGATGCCCACGAGGTTGGCGACGCGCTCATCGAGCGTGCGCCCCAGCCCCTGCGGGGTGATCGTGTTGGTCAGCGAGATCCCGTCGAGGGCGTCGTTGTAGTCGAGCTTGCCGACGCTGAGCATCGAGGCGACCATGCCGTGGGTGTCCATGCCGTTCTCCGGGTTGGCACCGGGAGAGAAGGGAGTGCCCTTCTGGTGCCCCGAGGGGAAGGATCCCGTGGCCTTGCCGTAGACGACGTTGGAGGTGATGGTCAGCACCGACTGCGTCGGGATGGCGTCCCGGTAGAAGGGCTGGGCCTTGATCTTCGACATGATCGTGTGGACCACGGTGGCGGCGATGTCGTCGGCGCGGTCGTCGTCGTTGCCGTAGATCGGGAAGTCGCCCTCGGTGACGTAGTCGACCACCAGGCCGGTGGCGTCGCGCACCGGGGTGACCTTCGCGTACTTGATGGCGCTCAGCGAGTCGGCGACGATCGACAGGCCGGCGATGCCGCAGCCCATGGTGCGCACGATCTCGGAGTCGTGCAGCGCCATCTCGATGGCCTCGTAGGCGTAGCGGTCGTGGCAGTAGTGGATGATGTTGAGGGCCTCGACGTAGGTGGCCACCACCCAGTCGAGCATCTTCTCGTACTTGTCCCAGACCTCGTCGAAGTCGAGCGGGCCGTCGCCCTCGATGCCGGGCAGGCCGGTGACGACCTGCTTGCCGGTCATCTCGTCGCGGCCGCCGTTGATCGCGTAGAGCAGGCCCTTGGCCGCGTTGACGCGGGCGCCGAAGAACTGCATCTGCTTGCCCACGCGCATCGGGGACACGCAGCAGGCGATCGCGGCGTCGTCGCCCCAGTGCTCACGGATCTGCTCATCGGCCTCGTACTGGATGGAGGAGGTCGTGATGGAGATGAGGGCGCAGAAGTCCTTGTAGCCCTGCGGCAGGTTCTCGTCCCAGAAGATCGTGATGTTCGGCTCCGGGGCCGGCCCGAGGTTGCGCAGGGTCTGCAGCAGGCGGAAGGAGGTCTTGGTGACCAGGGCACGACCGTCCTCACCGAAACCGGCGTCGGACCACGTGGCCCAGTAGGGGTCGCCGGAGAAGATCTGGTCGTAGTCGATGGTGCGCAGGAAGCGGGTGATGCGCAGCTTCATGACGATGTTGTCGATGAGCTCCTGGGCGCGGGTCTCGTCGATGACCCCGTTGCGCAGGTCCCGCTCGAAGTAGATGTCCAGGAAGCCGGAGAGCCGGCCGATGCTCATAGCGGCACCGTCCTGGGACTTCACGGAGGCCAGGTAGGCGAAGTAGGTCCACTGGACCGCCTCGTGGGCGTTCTTGGCCGGGCCGGAGATGTCGTAGCCGTAGGAGGCGGCCATGACCTTGAGCTTCTTGAGCGCCTTGATCTGCTCGGAGTGCTCCTCGCGGTAGCGGGCCCAGTGCTCGGAGAAGGGCTCGTCGGCCACGGCGTCCTTGGCCTTCTGCTTCTGCTCGATGAGGAAGTCGACGCCGTAGAGCGCCACACGGCGGTAGTCGCCGATGATGCGGCCACGGCCGTAGGCGTCGGGCAGGCCGGTGATGATGTGGCTCGAGCGCGCCGCGCGGATGCGCGGGGTGTAGATGTCGAAGACCGCGTCGTTGTGGGTCTTGCGGTAGCGGGTGAAGATCTTCTTGACCTCGGGGTCGACCTCCTTGCCCGCCTCCTTGATGGCGGTCTCCACCATGCGCCAGCCGCCGTTGGGCATCATGGCGCGGCGCAGCGGGGAGTCCGTCTGCAGGCCGACGATGACGTCGTCGTCCTCGCTGATGTAGCCGGCCGGGAATGCGTCGATGTCGGCGGGAGTGTGGGTGTCGACGTCGAGAATGCGGACCTTGCGCTCCTCGGAGAGGTACTTCTTCTCCAGGGTGTCCCAAAGGCGCAGGGTCTTGTCCGTGGCGCCGGCGAGGAACGAGGCGTCACCGTCGTAGGGGGTGTAGTTGCGCTGAATGAAGTCGCGGACGTCAATGTCCTCGGTCCACGGTCCGGTAACGAAGCCCTCCCAGGCGTCATTGCCGCTCGCCGTGGTGGCAGATGTTGTGACCTCAGTGGTCATCCGTGCCCTCCTCGTGTGGGTGACCGGAGAGCCACCCGGTTGCTGTCGCCCTTGGTGAGGCGAGGCGGCACATCGGCGCGCCGTCGATCTCAGAGTAGAACTCGAAGGAGACCTTGTGGGCCACTAGTCCCAAGAAGTCCCGGTGTGATGACTCACAGGCCAATCGACATCGATCCAATCTGGGACATAAGTCCTTCTATCTGCTGTTCAGAAAGATGTTCGCCATCTGATAACAAAGCCGCTCTCCCTCCGACAACATCCAGCGAGTCCGGGCACACTCCCAGATTCCGGGACTGCTGAGTCAATTTAGGACGGGCGTCCCAATCTTCATCGGTCACTCCACCACGGATGGGCGGTCCGGGAGGCGCCGAGCACCGTCTCAGAGCCCTTATTCGGCCCCAAGGTCCCGGACTCCGGGAGCATCTGCGGCGCCGTCGGCCGCGGCCCGGGCCGCCTCCGCGATATCGGGGGCGCGCATACCGAAGTCCTCGAGGAGCTGGTCCCGGGTGGCGGTGTCGACGAACTGCCGCGGAATGCCGATGCGACGCCAGACCCGTGGGCCGGCTGCATCGGAACGGCCGGCCCGATAGTCCTCAACGGCATCGCGCAGCTGGGACCCGATGCCGCCATCAACCAAGCCGTCCTCGACCACGATGACGACGTCGGCCTGGGCGGCTGCCGCCACGAGAGGCCCAGGGGGCGGAATGACCCAGTGCGGGTGCACGACGGTGACGGCTCGGTTCTCCTGCTCCAGGGCCCGGCCGGCCTCATGGGCGTGGGCCGCCATGGCTCCGACGCCGACCAGCAGGAGCTGCGGGGCGTCAACCGGTTTGCGGTTCTCAAGCAGCACGTCGACGACGTCGAAGGCGGAGACCTCTCCCAACGCCTCACCCGCCGAGGCGTCCCCCTCGACGCCCGCGTCGTACGGGCTCTTCTCAGCATCCTCCAGCCCGAGGCGACGCACCGCCGCCAGAGGCTCGGGCAGGGTGCCCTTGGGATAGCGCACCACGGTGGGGGCGTCGCCGACGCTCACGGCCTGACGCAGGCTGTCGCGCAGTGTCACCTCGTCCCGGGGAGCGGCCAGGCGCAGACCCGGGACATGAGCCAACAGCGCCATGTCCCACATGCCGTTGTGGCTGGCCCCGTCGGTTCCGGTGATCCCGGCCCGGTCCAGCACGATCGTCACTCCCGCGCGGTGCAGGGCGACGTCCATGAGCACCTGGTCGAAGGCTCGGTTGAGGAAGGTGGCGTAGAGCGCCACCACCGGGTGCATGCCGGCGAAGGCGAGCCCGGCTGAGAAGGTGAGCGCGTGCTGCTCGGCGATGCCGACGTCAATGACCCGGTCCGGCATGGCGTCGGCCAGGGGCTGAAGGCCCACGGGAGCCTGCATGGCCGCCGTGACTCCGACGATCCGCTCGTCGCGCTGCGCCAAGGAGACGATCTCCTCGGCGAAGACGGCCGTCCACCCGAAGCGCTCGGCCACAACCGGCAGCCCCGTCTCGGGGTGAATCTTGCCCACGGCGTGGAAGCGGTCGGGGACGTGCTCCTCGGCGGGCGTGTATCCGTGCCCCTTCTCGGTGATGACATGGACGATGACCGGCTCGGCGTACTCGCGGGCCCGGGTGAGGGCGAACTCGATGGCGGTGATGTCGTGACCGTCGACGGGTCCGGTGTACTTGATTCCCAGGTCCTCGAAGAAGGCCGAGGGCACCAGGACGTCCTTGAGCCCCCGCTTGAGGCCGTGGAGGGCGTCGAAGGCGGCCCGGCCGGGTGCCCCCTGGGACAGGAGCGTGCGCTTGACCCCGGACAGGACGCGCTCGTAGCCGGGGTTGGTGCGCAGCGCGTCGAGGTGATGAGCCAGCCCCCCGATGGTGGGTGCGTAGGAGCGACCGTTGTCGTTGACGACGATGACCAGGTGCCGGTCGGAGGAGTCGGCGATGTTGTCGAGGGCCTCCCAGGCCATGCCCCCGGTCATGGCTCCGTCACCGATGACGGCGACGACGTGGCGCTCGTCGTGCCCCTGGAGGTGGTTGGCCCGGGCGATGCCGTCGGCCCAGGACAGCGAGGTGGAGGCGTGAGAGTTCTCCACGACGTCGTGAACGGACTCGGCCCGCGACGGGTAGCCGGACAGCCCACCCCGCTCACGCAGGTGGGCGAAGTCCTGTCGGCCGGTGAGCAGCTTGTGGACGTAGGCCTGGTGACCGGTGTCGAAGACGATGGTGTCCCGCGGTGAGCGGAAGGTGCGGTGCAGGGCGATCGTCAGCTCGACGACACCGAGGTTAGGACCCAGGTGGCCGCCGGTGCGCGCAACCGAGGCGACGAGGTGGCGACGGATCTCAGCCGCGAGCGCCACCAGGTCCTCGCTGGTGAGCCGGTCGAGGTCGGCGGGCTTTCGCACAGAGGCCAGGAGCGCTCTGCTGGTCTGCTCGGCGGGCCGACCAGTGTGCTCAGCTGCTGGCACGGTGCGCCTCCTTGTCGAAGGTGAGGGTAATGATGGCGGATCAGTCATGCGGGTGCATCGCTGACGACCAGGTTGGCGGGATGCCGGAACGGCACCGGGGAAAGGGTATCGGTTAAGCCGCCCGTGATGTTTTTGTGACGATTGATTCTCCGGCACCCCGGCTCAGCAGGGCTCCGTCATGCATCCGTGATGCTCCATGGCGGTTCACGAGGCCCCAGGGCGGTCCCCAGCATAGGGCGACCCGTCCGATGTTCGGTCATGTGTCACGCGGGGTCACGGACGAGCACGTACTGTATGCCTTGACCGTCGGAACCGTTCACCCTCGCGCCGGGCCAGCGGCATCGTTCCCGATCGCCCGACCGCTCTCAGGACAGCCTTCCAGGAGGAATCATGAGCACCACCGCCCCCTTCGGCACCTGGCCCTCGCCTATCACTCCAGGCACGATCACGACCCGGACGGTCCTGCTGTCCCAGGTTCGCGTGGACGGCGGTGACACCTACTGGGTGGAGCAGCGCGCCTCGCAGGCCGGACGCAACGTCCTGCTGCGCCGTGACGGCGACGGCCAGATCGGTGAGGTGCTTCCGCTGACGCCGGCCGACGAGCTGGTGGACGTGCGCACCCGGGTGCACGAGTACGGAGGGCGGGCCTACGCCGTCGACGGCGGGATCATCGTGGTCTCCCACGCCGGGGACGGGCGCCTCTACCGGTACGACGTGGCCCACCGCCTGCGCGGCCTGGTCCCGCTGACCATCTACGGCGACGTGCGCCACGGCGACCTGGAGATCGACACGGGCCGGGGCCTGGTCTACGCAGTCCGTGAGGACCACCGAGGTGAGGGAGAGGCCGTCAACACCCTGGTGGCGATCCCCCTGGACGGCTCGGCCGCGCGCGACGACTCGCTCGTGCGCACGCTCGTGTCGGGAACGGACTTCGTGGTCGCTCCGACGCTCTCACCCGACGGCGAGCACCTGGCCTGGATCACCTGGGATCACCCGGGGATGCCCTGGGACAACGCCTCCCTGCATGTGGGGGACCTGGGCCCGGACGGGACGATCATCGAGCAGGTGCTGGTCGACGGCGGCGACGGGCACTCGGTGTCCGAGCCTCGGTGGACCGAGGAGTGCGAGCTGGTTCACGGCTCGAACGCCTCGGGCTTCTGGAACCTCTACCGCACTGAGGGCTTCCCGGTACGGGGCACCAATCGCCCGGGCTGGCCGGAGAACCTGCGAACCCGGCCGCTGCACCCGGCCGAGGCCACCTTCACCAATCCGGCCTGGCAGCTGGGGCCGCACTCCTTCGATGTGCTCGACGCCGAGCACATCATCACCTCCTGGGCCCGGGACGCGGTGTCGCACCTGGGGACCATCAAGCTCGCCAATGGTGAGCTCGAGGAGTGGAACGTGGGCTGGCAGCCGATCGGCAACGTGGCCTCCAGCGCCGGTCGCGTCGTCATGCTGGCCTCCAACGAGATGGCGATGCCCAGCATCGTTGAGGTCAAGAACGGCACGGTGCAGGTGCTGCGCGGCTCGGGCGAGTTCGAGCCCGAGGGCGTCGGGGTGTCCTTCCCCGACCCGGTCTCCTGGCCCACGAGTGACGGCGCGACGGCTCACGGCTTCTACTACCCTCCGACGTCGGCCGCCTACGAGGGCGGCGAGGACGAGCTGCCGCCGCTCATCGTCAACGTCCACGGCGGCCCGACGGCGACAGCCGTGCCCGGCTACGACCTGCGCATCCAGTACTGGACCAGCCGGGGCTTCGCCTACCTCGACGTCAACTACCGCGGCTCCATGGGCTACGGCACCGGCTACCGCAAGGCTCTGGAGGGCAAGTGGGGCATCTACGATGTCGATGACTGCGTCAGCGGCGCCCAGCACCTGGTGGACGCCGGGCTCGTCGATCCCCGACGCATCGCGATCCGTGGCGGGTCGGCAGGCGGCTTCACGGTGCTGTCGGCCATCACTCGCTCCACGGTGTTCACGGCTGCCAGCTCATGCTTCGGGGTGACCGACCTCAAGAGGCTGGTGCGTACGACTCACAAGTTCGAGTCGCACTACATCGGCCAGCTCGTGGGGACCCAGGACATCGATGACCCGGTCCTGGACGAGCGCAGCCCCATCAACCACATTGATGACATCGGGGTCCCGCTGCTGCTCATCCAGGGCTCTGAGGATCCGATCGTCCCCGCTGAGCAGGCCACCGCCATGTACGAGGCCCTCAAGACCGCAGGCGCACCGGTGGCCCTGGAGATCTTCCAGGGCGAGGGACACGGGTTCCGCCTGGCTGCGAACATCCGACGCCGCTACGAGGCCGAGCTGAGCTTCTACCGTCAGGTATGGAGTATCGGCTCCTCCTGCCCCGAGGCCGAGCGCCGTGGCGAGGAGGACACCTTCATGGTCAAGGTGGAGAACCTGCACTGATGGATCACGCCTGGAAGAGGCTGTCCCGGCCCCTGTCGCGGCGCGCGGGCAGCCTCTTCCGCCACCATCGCCTCGGGCTCTACCTCCTGGCCGTGCTGGTAGGGCTCGCCTCGGGTCTGGGAGCCGTGCTGTTCCGGATGGGGATCGACGCCTGGTCCCAGCTGCTCAGCGGGGCCGATGACTACACGCTGTCGATGGGGCCCTCGGTGGGCTCGCTGGCTGCACTCGGCACGTGGTTCGTCCTCGTCGCGCCTGTCCTCTCGGGCCTCATCGTGGGCCCGCTCATGTCCCGGCTGGGCCACACTCCCACAGGCCACGGGGTGGCCGGGGTCATCTGGTCCACGCGCCACGGCAACGGCACGATGGCGCCGATTCCCGCCCTGGCGATGACGACGTCGTCCGCCCTGACAATCGGGGGCGGCGGCTCAGTGGGTCCGGAGGGGCCGATCGCGGAGCTGGGCGCGTCCACGGCCAACGTCATCGGACGGGGTCTGAACCTGCCCAAGCTCCCGGTCCGTTACCTGGCGGCAGCCGGAACCGCGGCCGGGATCGCCGCGGCCTTCAATGCTCCGCTGGCGGGGGTCTTCTTCGCGCTGGAGGTCGTGCTCATGGGCTTCAGCGCCGACGCCTTCATCGTCATCGTCCTGGCCTGCGTGGCCTCCACGGTCCTGTCGCACCATCTGCTGGGAACGACGCTGTCGTTGTCGCTCCCCTACCTGGACCTGTCCGGGGACGCCCAGCTGGGGTGGGTCGCCCTCCTGGGCGTGACGGGTGGAGGCGTCGGTATCGGTTTCATGCGTCTTCGATTCATCGTGCTCGACGCCCTGACCCGTGGCTGGCAGCGGCTGGGCGTGCCGATCTGGGTGCGCCCAGCGATCGGGGGACTCGCCGTGGGAGCAGTCCTTCTGGTCCTGCCCGAGATGTACGGGGAGTCCTCGGCGGCGCTCAACCGGGCGCTGGCCGGCCGCTACACCCTGACGCTCCTGCTGGTGCTGTGCGTGGGCAAGATGCTGGCGACCTCGTTGACGCTGGGAATGGGGTTCGTCGGCGGGGTCTTTGCGCCGTCGCTGTTCATCGGCGGAACACTGGGAGCGGCCTTCGGAACCCTGGTGGCGCCCAGCTACGCGCCGGCGGCCGGGGTCTTCGGGGTGATCGGAATGGGGGCGGTATTCGCAGGTGCGGCCCGCGCTCCGATGACTGCGGTCCTGCTCATCATCGAGATGACCGGCCAGCACGCGCTGCTGCTGCCCCTCATGCTCGCCACCGTACTGGCCACCTTCGCCAGCCGCTTCCTGTCACGGGGCACGTTGTTTACCGAGGAGCTGCGCCGCCGCGGGGAGGACGTCGAGGACCCGATGTCCACCACTCTTCTGGGACGCACCCGCGCCTCCCAGCTCATGATCGACCCACCCGCCGTGGTTCAAGCCACGGCGACGGTGCACCAGGCAGCCGCCCTCATGAGTCGGCACGAAGCCTCGGTCCTGCCCGTGGTCCGGGCGAGGAGCGACGATACCCGCGAGCTGCTCGGCTGCGTCACGGCAGCGCAGCTCACCGCAGCGCTCCTCGGAGATGAGGCCGACGACGTCGTGGACGACGCTCCCCTCGCGATGACAGTGGCGGAGCTGCCTCTGGTCTCCGACCGTCTGTCCCGCGACGCCGAGGCGACCGACGTGCTCGAGGCACTGACCCGAACCCATCTGGAGGGACTTCCGGTGGTCGCCGAGGAGTCGGGCTCCAGCAGTGATCAACAACCGGATCAGCCGGCTGACCAGCTGGTGGGGTGGGTGTGCCAGCGGATCGTCGTGGAGAGGATCTACGAGGTTCAAGCCCGGGCTCGCGCCGCAGCATCCGCCTACACCTCGCTGGGCTCACGGCTGCAGGACAGGTGGCACGCCCGCCCCGTCCCTGCGCGCAGGATCAGCAGAATCAGCCGGATCAGCTCACGCGGCTCGCGTCGCTTCCGGCGCCGATGAGCCCGCCGGCACCCGGGCCACTCGAATTGAGCCGCAGGCCCGTTCCTTAGGGCCGCCCGCCTTGCTCGGCCGCCGACCCAGTGGGATCGGTCTGGGAGGACGTCTCCGAGGCCTCCGTCTCACTGCTCCGGAGGCTCTTGAGACCACGGCTCTCCTGGACCGCCCGAGCCTTCTCAGTGAAGCTCTCAGTGAGGGTGTCGGACAGCTCGGTGATGCGTTCGGCGTTGGCCACGATGCGCCGAGGATCGGACATCCACATCCATGCAGCGGCCACCACCGGGAGGATCGCAGGCAGGTACCACCGGGACCGGCCCCAGTGAGCCCATACCGACGCGTTGAGGTCGGCAGGCGTGGGTGAGGGGACCGTCATCGTGAGGACGCCGATGAGCACGGCCATCGTGGCCAGCGCCCCCAGGCACATCCAGCCGATGTTGCGCATCCGGCGCCCGTTATGAGCGACACACACGGCCAGGAGGATGTACAGACCGCCTCCCAGAAGGTTGAAGGACCACACCGCGGGCGCCTCGTCGGGACTCCGAAGCAGTGAGACCAAGGAGGGAACGAGCACGATCGCTCCGAAGACGGCGAAGACACCGACCAGGACGCGTCCCCCTCCATAGGCGGGGCGGCGGGTGTCCTGGACCGGGCGTACTGATGAGTGCTCGTCCATGAGGAACGACCTTTCCACGTGATGACCTCCGGCACGCGCGGCGCCAACTCAGCCTCCATCGGATGCTTGAACGTTACTATTCACAACGTGAGCACCATTAAGTTGACCAAATCCCTGAACGCACACGCCTCGGTGGACGACGACCGTAAGGATACCGATCTCAGCAATCAGGCCGAGGTTGACACGGTCGAAGAGCCCGGGGACTCCGAAGCCACCGGCGACGAGGACCAGTCCGGCTCCGCAAGCGCAGAGCAGGACACTGAGGACGCCGAGAGCGACGCGAAGGAGCGCCAGGCCGCTGGCGACGAGGAGGACGATGCCGACAGCACCGCTGGCTCCGACGGCGCATCCGACGCCTCAGACCTCCCCCTCGATGCCGAGCCCGCAGCTGACGTCCTCGTCCTGGCCGCAGCACCGGGGAGGGAGGGCGCTGAGGCTCCCGAGATCCTCCTGGAGGGTCTTGAGCCACCCTCCAGCAACGCTCTGGAGGGCCTGGATATCGACGCACTGGTGTCCCTGCTTCCCGCTCTGGGGTTCTCGGGAGCTCAGGACTCCGTCGTACGACTGCCCTCCTCGTCGGTGAGCACCGCGGGCTACCACGGCCCGCGAACCATTCTCGTCGTCGGTGTGGGAACGGGGTGGGCCGACACCGATCCGCTCGCCGTGACCACCGATGATGAGGCCACCTTGGGCTACGACCAGACGGGTCTGCTGCGTCGGGCCGCCGGACGCGCCACCCGGGCGCTGGCCGGAACCGGCTCCGCGATCCTGGCTCTGCCCACGCTCAGCGGGCAGCAGCTGGCCGCCGTGGCGAACGGAGCCGCTCTGGGAGCCTATTCCTGGAAGGCCACGAAGAACGAGGACCGTCCTGACCAGGAGAGCTCCTCGAAGCAGAGCACGCCCCTGAAGAGCATCTCCATCGTCTCGCCTCTGTCCGACACCCCGGAGGGGCAGGAGACCTTGGCGGGCGCCCTGGCGCTGGCCGAGGCCACGTCCCTGACCCGCGACCTCGTCAACGAGCCGCCCAACCGCCTGACTCCGGAGGTCTTCGCGGAGAGAGCCCGCTCGGCCGGTCAGGAGGTCGGGCTCAGGGTCGAGGTCTGGGACGCCCCAGCACTGATCGAGCAGGGATTCGGTGGGATTCTCGGGGTGGCTCAGGGCTCGGTGCACCCGGCTCGCCTGGTCCGTCTGGAGTGGGTGCCGTCGCAGGCCGCAGAGAGCGCCGCCGGTCAGGCGAGCGCGCAGACCGAGGGTGACAGCGCCCCGGCCCGTCCCAAGCACGTCGCGCTCATCGGCAAGGGCATCACCTTCGACTCTGGCGGCCTGTCCCTCAAGCCGGCGGCCTCCATGCCGGAGATGAAGTCCGACATGGCCGGCGCCGCCACCGTGCTGGGAGCCGTCATCTCCGCTGCGCGCCTGGCTCTGCCCATCCGCGTCACCGCCTGGTTGGCACTGGCCGAGAACATGCCGGGGGCCGACGCCCAGCGCCCCAGCGACGTCGTCACGATGTTCGACGGCACCACCGTGGAGGTGACCAACACCGATGCCGAGGGCCGCCTGGTCATGGCCGACGCCCTGGCCCGGGCCGTCACGGAGGAACCCGACGCCGTCCTGGATGTGGCCACCCTGACCGGAGCGCAGATCGTGGCCCTGGGCGACCACGTGGCCGCCGTGATGGGCACGCCGAACCTGCGTGAGGAGGTCGTGGCCGCGGCCCAGCGGGCGGGAGAGTCCTTCTGGCCGATGCCCCTGCCCGCGCACCTGCGTGCGACCCTCGACTCCCCCTTCGCCGACCTGCGCAACGCCAAGATCGGTTCCCGGGCCGGTGGGATGCTCTCGGCCGGACTGTTCCTGCGCGAGTTCGTAGGACGCCGGCAGTGGGCGCACCTCGACATCGCCGGCCCCGCCTACAACGACTCCGCCCCCTGGGGGCTGACGCCGACTGGCGGCACGGGGATGGGAGTCTCCACCCTGGTGGAGCTGCTTCGTTCGCTGTCCGCCGAGGTCAGCATCCTTTCCTGACCCTTCCGTCTGCCGGCAACGAGTCGCCGGGGTCCCCACCGCGTTCTTGGTCGCAGGTTCTGTGACGACTCGTGCCGGCAGCACCCACGCACGGTGATACGTATCACCCCGTTTTCAGGACTCTGGTCCCTAAACAGCAACCCCGCTGACTCCTACGTCCACCCCTCAGGTGGAACAATGGCCCCGTGCCGAGCCGCCCCACAAGGGCGTCGTGACCAATCAACAAGGAGTGAGTTCGTGACAGAGACCGTCTACGACATGGTCATTCTGGGTGCGGGGTCAGGGGGCTACGCCGCCGCCCTGCGTGGCGCCCAGCTGGGCCTCAAGGTCGCCCTCATCGAGGCCGACAAGCTCGGGGGCACCTGCCTCCACCGCGGCTGCGTGCCCACCAAGGCCCTGCTGCACGCCGCCGAGACCGCCGATGCCGTGCGCGAAGCTGCCACTGTGGGCATCAAGGCCGCTTTCGAGGGCGTGGACATGCCGGGAGTCCAGAAGTACAAGAACAGCATCGTCTCGCGGATGCACAAGGGCCTTGAGGGCCTGGTCTCCTCGCGGGGCATCGATCTGATCCAGGGCTGGGGACGCCTGGTTGCTGCCGACGCCGTCGACGTTGACGGTCGCCGCATCACCGGCCGCAACGTGATCCTCGCCTCCGGCTCCTACTCCAAGACCATCGGGCAGGAGATCTCCGGAGGCGTCATCACCTCCGAGGAGGCCCTGGAGATGGACCACGTCCCCGCCTCCGCGGTGATCCTGGGCGGCGGTGTCATCGGGGTCGAGTTCGCCTCAGCCTGGGCCTCCATGGGCAGCCAGGTCACCATCATCGAGGGCCTGCCTCACCTGGTTCCCAACGAGGACGAGGCGATCTCCAAGCAGCTCGAGCGCGCCTTCCGCAAGCGCAAGATCGCCTTCCGCACCAACACGATGTTCGAGTCGGTCGAGCGCCACGACGGCGGGGTGACTGTGCGCACCCAGGACGGCAAGTCCCACGAGGCCGAGGTCCTGCTCATCGCCGTGGGCCGCGGACCGGCCACGGCCAACCTGGGCTACGAGGAGGTCGGGGTCGCCATGGACCGCGGCTTCGTCCTGGCCGACGAGTACGGCCGCACCAATGTCCCCGGCGTGTGGGCCGTGGGCGACATCGTCCCCGGCGTCCAGCTCGCCCACCGCGGCTTCGCCCAGGGCATCGCCGTGGCGGAGAAGGTCGCGAGCCTGGACCCCACCCCGGTCGACGACGTCCTGGTCCCCAAGGTCACCTTCTGCGAGCCCGAGATCGCCTCGGTGGGTCTGTCCGAGGCCAAGGCCGCCGAGATCCACGGCAAGGACAACGTCACCACCGCCGAGTTCAACGTGGCCGGCAACGCCAAGAGCCAGATCCTGGGGACCCAGGGCTTCGTCAAACTCGTCTCCCTCAAGGACGGCCCCATCGTGGGCTTCCACGCCATCGGCGCCCGCATGGGCGAGCAGGTCGGAGAGGGCCAGCTCATGGTGTCCTGGGAGGCCGACGCCGACGACGTCGCCTCCCTGGTCCACGCCCACCCCACCCAGAACGAGACCCTCGGCGAGGCCGCCATGGCCCTCGCCGGCAAGCCGCTGCACAACCACGGCTGATCCAGCTAGACGAGAGTAAGGAAGACAGCAATGTCAGAGTCCGTGAAGATGCCCGCCCTGGGTGAGTCCGTCACCGAGGGGACGGTCTCCTCCTGGCTCAAGGCCGTGGGAGACACCGTCGAGGCCGACGAGCCCCTGCTGGAGGTCGCCACCGACAAGGTCGACACCGAGGTCCCCTCCCCCGCATCCGGCGTCCTGCTGGAGATCCGTGTCCCCGAGGACGAGACCGTCGAGGTCGGCACCGTCCTGGCCATCATCGGTGACCCCTCGGAAGCGGGTTCCGCTCCTGCTCCGGCCGCCCCCGCGCCTGCGGCTGAGACGCCTGCCCCTGCCGCCCAGGCGGCTCCCGAGCCCGCCCCTGCACCTGCCCCGGAGCCTGTCGCCCCCCAGAGCGGAGGCTCGGCCGAGGGCACCGAAGTGACGATGCCGGCCCTGGGTGAGTCCGTCACCGAGGGGACGGTCTCCTCCTGGCTCAAGGCCGTGGGAGACACCGTCGAGGCCGACGAGCCCCTGCTGGAGGTCGCCACCGACAAGGTCGACACCGAGGTCCCCTCCCCCGCATCCGGCGTCCTGCTGGAGATCCGTGTCCCCGAGGACGAGACCGTCGAGGTCGGCACCGTCCTGGC
>ERZ772964.86-NODE-86-length-49626-cov-57.2154_pt1 | contig 49626 bp, 36 predicted proteins | sample MGYA00580675_ERZ772964 | MGnify/ENA primary metagenome ERZ772964 (study PRJEB29015, sample SAMEA2737941) | human oral metagenome | biome: human oral; feature: human-associated habitat; material: dental | place: China | collected 2139 ... | reverse complement strand
CTCTTCTCCCGCAAGAAGAAAGAGAAAGCCGGCTCAGACAAGCCGACCGACCCGGCCGGTAACACCAGTGCCGTCTTCGGGGCTGACTTAATGGCCAGCCATGCTTCCCCGCTCGGCTTTAATCCGCTTGACCCGGTCACGCCCGAGGGTACACCCGGAGTGAGCGTCGATAGTTCCAGCTCATCAAACACCACACCAACTAGTGAGAGTAGCGATAGCAGCTCGCCGATCGGCGATGCCCTATCCGCTGCGGCTGCCATGGCAGACAGTCAGACCGGCGATGTAACTATTAACAAGACTCCGGCTAAGAAGAAGTTGGCATCCGGCCAGCCCAAGCAGCTGACCATTTCTCTCTTGACTATAGTCTTCTGCGTCCTCTTTATCATCTCGACCGTTTGCGCTGTTTACTTCGCCATCCAGAACGGTAAGAGCGCCAGCCAATTGAGCGACACCAAGGCTGAGCTCCAGGAGCTTCGGGACAAGGACAATGCCAGCAGCACCACCAATAGCAAGACATCCGATCAGTTCGACGCTCTACAGAACAAGATCGCCGGCTTAACTAAGCAAGCAACTGATAATAAGAAGACCATGGACGAGAACAAGAAAACCATCGAGGATCTAACTAAGAAGAATACCGACCTGACTACTCAGCTCAATGCCGCTAACGCCAAGCTGGCCTCAGACAAATCAGTCAGCGACAACATGAAGAGTTTGGTCACCACTATGTGTACCAAGGAAGATTACAAATCATCCTCAGCTTGCATATCTCAAAACCAGCCACAAGGTCAGCAGCAAGGTCACTAAGTTACCATGCATAACATAAAGCACCTCGGCAAAGCCGGAGGTGCTTTACTTTAGACAAGGTATAGTCTATAATTCTACAGATATGAAAAGCAGTATTCACCCTAATAACTATCGACTGGTGGTCTTTGAGGATGAGGCAGCTCACTTCTCATTCTTGACTCGCTCTACCGCCCCCACTAGTGAAACTATCAAGTGGAAAGACGGCAAGGAGTATCCGGTGGTCAAGATTCATATTTCGTCAGCCAGCCATCCCTTCTTCACCGGTGAGGAAAAGATCATCGACACCGAAGGACGAGTTGACCGCTTCACCGCCAAGCTCAAAGCCGCCAAGGCTCACCGTCAAGAGCTAGCCAAGAAGCTAGAAGACACCAAAGCGAAGCAGGCCAAGGCTGACGCCAAGACTAAGTCGACCAAAGAGCCGGTAGCTGAAGCACAGTAGTATAAGTCGCCCGGATAACCCACTCTATTTTAGTTAGGAGTGGGTTTTTAGTATTCGCCCCCCCATTCTCAATCACCCCAAACCTAGATCATACAGTATAATAAAGAATAGCATGAGTATCGAAATTAACTTAGACCGGCTAAAGCAAGAGCAGACCGCCTTGGCTAGCGAGTTAGCTCGCCCTGATGCTTTTAGTGACCCCGGTGCCACAGCCAAGAGTCGCCGACTAACCGAGCTAAACGACTTAATCGCTAAAACCGAACGGCGAGATCAGCTGGTCGCCCGCCTAGCAGAAGATCAGCAGCTAGCTAGCAGCAAGGATGAACCTGAATTGGCTGAGTTAGCCCAGGCAGAGATCGGCGAACTTGAACAGCAGCTTAAGGTCGCCGAAGCAGAGCTGCTGGATCTAATGATGCCGCACGATCCGAACGACGACAAAAACGTCATCCTAGAGATCAGGTCTGGCGTAGGTGGCGATGAGGCAGCCCTCTTCGCCGGTGATTTGCTCAAGATGTATCTACGCTACGCCGAGAACCACCACCTCAAGACCGAGCTGATCTCAGAAAATGCCAACGGATCCGGTGGCGTCAAGGAGGCAATTCTCAAGGTCACCGGCAAGCAGCCCTACGCTCAACTCAAGTTTGAATCCGGTGTTCATCGAGTGCAGCGTATACCAGTCACCGAGAGCCAAGGTAGGGTGCACACCAGTACCGCTACCGTCGCCGTCCTACCCGAAGCAACCGAAACCGAGATCCAAATCGACCCCAAGGACTTGCGAGTTGACATCTATCGCTCCTCCGGCAATGGAGGCCAGGGCGTTAATACCACCGACTCAGCGGTGCGAATCACCCACCTGCCGACCGGGCTGGTGATCACTAATCAAGACGGTCGCTCGCAGATTCAGAACCGAGAAAAAGCCATGGAGGTGCTTCGATCTCGCTTGCTCCAGATGGAGCTTGATAAGAAGTCCGCCAACGAAACCGCCGAACGACGTGCCCTGATCGGCTCAGCTGAGCGCAGCGAAAAGATTCGCACCTACAATTTTCCCCAGGATCGCATCACCGATCACCGTATCAAATATTCTCGTTCCAATATCCCCGGCGCCCTATCGGGCGAAATTGACGACATCATCCAGGCACTGCAGGATCAAGAACGTACTCTCAACCTCCAACATGGATCCGATCACCAAGAATAGCCCCTGCCTCTCCATTGCCGACTTTCTAGCTATCAGCACTAAGACGTTATCCGAGGCGGGCATAGCCTCTGCCAGGCTGGATAGTGAGCTCATCCTCGCCCATATACTGCGACGATCACGAGAATGGCTCTTAGCTCACGATGCGACCGCCCTGACACAGCCACAACAGCAACAAGCCCGGCAATTACTGCTACAGCGTACTCAGCGTCAGCCGATCGCCTACCTGACCGGTAGGCGTGATTTTTACGGGCATAGCTTTCTGGTAAACGAGCAAGTACTCGTTCCCCGCCCCGAGAGCGAAGCTATCCTCGCCATACTAGACGAACTAGCGCAAGATCATCATATCAGGACGGTACTTGACGTCGGCACCGGCTCAGGCTGTCTGGCTATCAGTGTCAAGCTGGTCCATTCCAACCTGACCGTTAGTGCCTGCGATATATCTGAATCCGCCCTCCTAGTCGCCAGGCGCAATGCTGCTCGGCTTTTACCATACGGCCAACAGATCAAGTTTTATCAGTCAGATCTACTAAGTGATCTACCGGTCGATAATCGGTTTGACCTCATCGCCGCTAATCTACCCTATCTATCTCCCGGGCAAGATGATCTGTCGCCGGAGCTGGCCTTTGAGCCGGCTATCGCCCTCTATGCTGATGACGATGGACTGAGCTTGATCAAGCAGCTTATCACTACAGCACCGGCTCGTTTGACGCCCGGTGGCTATTTGCTCTTAGAGATGGACACCGACCAGACAGAGACAGTGGCAAGCTATGCCACCGGCTACCGCTATCAGGTGGTCAAGCAAGAGCCATTTCACCTGCTGATGAGACTAGCTTGAACTTGAATCATAAGCCACTCACTAGTTACTCCAGCCCTCATTCTTCACTCTATTATCATTTCCTTTGTTGCCGCCTGGCTGGCTCGTGACACAGCTCTGGCTTCAAGCGTGCACAGTCTTCAGGAAATGACTAATAGAGTGAAGGACAATAGACACCCTTTGTGCGCTAAGGGTTATCTAATACTTTATATATGGGGGCTGATAGATTCATCACATCAACCTCAGACCTGGCGCTCATAATGTACCACTGGCGATTGATTACTTGTAGGACATTGATTAGTCTTCGGTTGTCTGTGATGAATCCGCCCCCCCCATGAAAGCTTTCCTGTGGGTAAAGAGCAGTACTCGATGGTTGACGAAGGCTGTTGATACAGCAGTAAGCTATCCAGTGCACGTGGTGACTTATACGGTGCCAACCTGTCCAGCTGATGCTAGTCAGACTAACCTAACATAGTAAAGCGTTATTACACCTTAAGCCCTCTTTGCAGTTACTAGTGTTAAGTATCGTGCTGGAGCCTGAGGAAGCTAGGTGAGCTACTCTGACTAGAGTGTTGATAGCGGTAGGACGAAGACTACTGACACCGTTGGTGAGTCTGTAATTTCCCTGGTCTCATTTCTTAGTTCAACTTCAGTCAGAGGTAGGCGCTCCTGGTACGAGTAGTACAGTGTGGTTGACGAAGGCTGTTGATATAGCAGTAAGCTAGCAATTGCCAGTGGTGCTTGCTACGTCGCCAGGCCTGAGGAGACCACCTGTACTACTCGTATGCCATAGAGTTATACGTTGGAGGGAAATTACAGACAACACCATAAATCACACTAAGGGCGCATATTGTCCTTCATCTACATCATCATTTCCTGAAGACTGTGCACGCTTGAAGCCAGAGCTGTGTCACGAGCCAGCCAGGCGGGTCTGAAGGAAATGATAATAGAGTGAAGAATGAGAGACTAATAGCAACGAGAGAGGATAGGCTTAATGAGCACAGCTTTTAGAACAACCCGCTGAAGGCGAAAAGCATCACCAGCGTAGTCACCACAGTCAGCACCACCGGCGCCCCTAACTCATCCCAGGTTACCCGTCGATCGTCCTGCCAAGCTCGATAGACCCGGAAAGCCGTCACTGAGATCAAACTAAGGATAATAGCCAGCTGCGGTATCCGAATTAGCGGAGTCGCCAGGTAAAAAACGCTCCAATGCCACGACACGAAGGCTAGCTCCATTACCAGCAGCCCCCAGATGGTGGCCAGTAGCCCCTGACTCTTCTCCTCGAACATACCGAGAGCCTGACGAGCCGAAGCGAAAGCGATAATAAAGGCAATAACAAGGAATACAGTTAATGGCATGCCTTGCGCCACCAGGAAGAGAGCCACCACGCCGACGAACTGGCTGGCCAGTGCTTGAAAGCCGATCATTGCCTCACCATGCCGAGGCTTAATGACGATAAGCCACAAGCTATAGATTACCCCCAACGATATCTGCACAGCCAAAGCCGGCACCGGCAAAGCCTCGCCCGCCACCAGATAACTGACACCGATTCGACCACAACCCCAAGACATCGTCACTAACCCTATGCCAAAGATCAGATCGGGCAGACTGCTAAGGAAGTTAGCTCTCCAATAGCGTGGTCGTACCGCCAGTACTCGCCATTTCGACAAGATAACCAGTACCACCGCCGGCCACAGCGATTCAAAGGCGATGGTCAGGTAGATAGCTGCACCGGCAAAGATCACATTAAAGATCACGTGGATCAGATCTGCTACCACCCCTCGACGACGAGCCAGTTTGATGAACTCCATCATATCTGTCTAATTATACCATAGAAGCACTAGAAGAATTTGATTGAGTTCAGTGGCCAGATCCGCATAGCGACCGGACCAACGATATCCTCTAGCGGTATTGTGCCAAGCGTAGCTCGGTTGTCGCCGTTGCGGCTATCCATGGAGTAGTTACCGACTCGATGATCGCCGGTCACAAAGACTCGCCCCTTAGGCACGGTGACGTCTGTCCCTTCACCATCAACACAAGTATTGATCTGCTTATCATCAGAGGCTAAGTTCTTAAACGTATCATACGGATTAAAGCCTCCGGGGTGGTCGTGATTATAGACCAGCAAGGTGCAGCCATGCACCGTCACCCGCTCGCCCGGCAAGGCAATCACTCTCTTGACGATATACTCGTCTCGCCCGCCGGAACTATTGTCACGCAGCGGATTCTTAAAGACGATGATGTTACCCCGCTCCGGCAGATAGGTCTTACCCGTCAAAGCTGCCGCTGTCAAAGGCATCCGATTGACGATCAGTCGATCGCTCACCCCCTCGCCCTCTAGCGTCGGCTCCATACTCGGACCGACCACATTAAAGCTGAGGAAGACGAAGCTATTGATCACCCAGACGCCGATCGCCACCACCACGATAAACATAACTATGCTGGTGACATCACGAAACCACGCCGGCGCACCATTCTTACCGACAGGTCGAGGCTGCTCGTAGCCGGCCGGTCTAAGCGGTGTGTTAAACCTACTTAAGTCGGACCCTGTGCGGCTGTCAGCCGGTTTAGCTGGCGGCAATGGCATCCGCTCGAAATCCACCGACTTAGCCGGACGGCTAGTAGTACTACCATTACTGTTGTCATTATTCATCTGTTGATCTTGAGGGTTCACACCAGCTATTCTACACCAACTCCCGACAGTATCACAGCCCTAATATCTGGCTGATCTTAGCGATATCAGCATCGTCTTGATACTTGATGATAATCTGCCCACCACGAGCAGTTGTCTTCTGAACAACTGATTTACTCTTTAGCCCCAGCCGCTTCGCCAGACGTTTAGTCAATGGTGTCTCAGTACGGGTAGCCCGCTTCGCCTGAGCCACACTCTCCACACCCGATGCTCCACCGGCCTTGTAGCCAATCACAAACTGCTCCGCCCGTCGAACACTCCATTTATTCTTGATAATCTCGTCCAGCAGTTGCTGTTGAACGATCGGGTCCTCGATGGCTAAGATCTGCCGACCGTGTGCCTCGCATATCTTACCCTCCAGCAGTGCCTGCTTGGCATTATCCGGCATGTTTAATAGTCTAATAGCATTAGAGACAGTGCTGGACGCTTTACCGACCCGCTTGCCTATCTCTTTATCCGTCAGGTTGAACTGCGCTCTCAGCTTGAGATAAGCCGTCGCCTCTTCCAGCGGATTCAGATCAAGTCGCTGGACATTCTCGATGATAGAGACCTCCAGACGGTGTTGAGCCGACAAGGTGCGAACGATAGCCGGCATCTTGGCTAGACCGGCTATCTGCGCCGCCCGGTAACGTCGCTCACCGGCCACGATCTCGTACTTACTACCCCGAGGCGCCACTACTATCGGCTGCAAAACGCCATGCTCTTTGATCGAGTCAGCCAGCACCGTCAGCTCTGCCTGATCGAAATCTCGCCGCGGCTGATTAGGATCAGGGATAATATCGCCTATCGGCAACAAGCGCAGATCAGAGACTCTCTCATCCTCGTCTGCCGTAGTATCAAAATCACTGTCCAGCACATCTATCGGGATCAGTGATTCGAAACCCTTACCTAGCCCTCGTTTAACCATGAGTTAATTATAGCATAGCCCTAGCTAGTCCAGCCGATTCGCTTCGCTACCTCTTTAGCTACTGCCTTATAGGCCCTTGCCCCTTTGCTAAAGCGATCATATGCTCCCACCGGCAGACCGTGCGACGGCGCCTCAGCCAGCCTGACATTGCGAGGAATCGCCGGCTCAATGATCTTGCCCGGGAAGTACTTAGCCACCTCCAGATACGCCTGCTGATTTAAGGCAGTCCGCTTGTCCATCATCGTCACTAGCACACCCAAGAGCCCCAGCGTCGGGTTAATTGACTTGCGCACTAACGCCATAGTTTCCAGCAACTGCGTCAGCCCCTCGATAGCAAAGAACTCCGGCTGAGTCGGTAGTAGCACCGAGTCAGCCGCCGCTAGGGCGTTCAGGGTTAGCAGACTCAGCGATGGCGGCGAATCAATAATAATGATGTCATAGCTATCAGCTACCGTCCTAAGCGCATCCCGCAGACGAGTAAACCTCCCCTCTACCGTCGATAGACCTACTTCAGCGTCAGCCAACTGCGAGTTAGACGGAGCGATCGATAAGTTCTTAAACTTAGTGGCGATGACCACCTCGGCCAGCTCGGCTTGCCCGGAGACGACTTCCAGAATGGTCGGACGACCGCCCGGGTTCTCGGTGGTTCTCAGACTAGCTTTATCTACATCCAGCCCCGAGCTGGCATTGCCCTGCGGGTCAAAATCAACCAGCAGAACCCTGGCTTCATGATTCTTAGCCAGATAATAAGCTAAGTTGACGGCCGTAGTGGTTTTACCGACCCCACCCTTCTGATTCGTTATCGCAATCGTATTCACTATTACCCCTCGTGGTTAAGCTAATTATAGCATAGATAAAGACCGGCACGATCAGCCGCATTAGCAGACAACCAACTTCTATATAGTGCGCCGGTACTTCAGCAAGATACTACTTGATTGAAGTAATCTCAATCCGGCTCATCTGACGTCGACCGCCTCTGATCTTGTGAACCCGCTTCTTAGCTTTGAACCTTATAGCTCTCGTCTTCTCGCCCTTGACCAGTGGATCGACTACCTTAGCAACTACTTTAGCGCCCTTTACAGTCGGCGTACCGACTGCCGTCTTCTGACCATCGATAGTCAACAGTGCATCAAATGTGAGCTCTTGCCGGTCCTCTGGTAGCTTGTCAACTAAGAGGGTCTCTTTCTCGGCAACCAAGTACTGCTTGTTGCCCGAGGTAATGACTGCTTTCATTTCTATCCTTCTTTAATTTAATGTCTCATTTACCCTATCAGATGTTAGCTAAAAAGGCAATGTCCGTAGCTCAGAGTAAAGTCTGTAATTTCCCTCCACACATAACTCTTTGACGTACGAGTAGTACGGGTGGTCTCCTCAGACCCCAGCACGATACTTAATGCTCATAACCACAAAGAGAACCTAAGGCATAATAATGCTTTGCTGTGTCTAGTTAGCCTAACTAGCATCGGCTGGGCAGGTTGGCACCGCATAAACTACCACGTGCACTGGATAGCTTGCTGATATATCAACAGCCTTCGTCAACCACACTGTACTACTCGTACCTAGGAATGCTTTGCTTTAATTGAAGCTGGATTAAGAAATGAGACCGGGGAAATTACAGACGTATAAATATTAAGTCTTGTAGCTCAGAGCAGGGCGTATGGTCTCCTCAGACCTGGCGACGTACAACCTACCACTGGCAATTGCTATCTAGCTGTTATATCAACAGTCTTCGTCAACCATATCGCCCTGCTCTTACGCACTATCATCCCTTATCGCACTAAAGGGTGTCTTTCGTCCTTCGTCTGCGTCAGTCATTTCCTGAAGACTGTGTGCGCTTGAAGCCAGAGCTGTGTCACGAGCCAGCCGGGCGGCAACAAAGGAAATGATGACGAGACGAAGAGTGAGAGGCTGCAACCTAGCTTACTACCGCCCTCAGCGCCTCTTTCATTCGCTCATAGCCCTCGGGGTTCATGTTGTCGGCGACGAAGTTATCGTGGGGCTTACTGCGAATGCCTTTATGATTCTCACCATAGTCCCAGACCGGGTAGTGAGCACAGAAGTCCTCAAAGCTGGAGCAGCTATCGGCTACGCTCAGGAAGTCTCTAGCAGCTTGCTTGAACGAGCCGCCGTGCTGCAGAACCCAGTTCTCTATGCCGACACCGCCTAGTCCACCTACTCCCTTTGCCTCAGGACTGCGTCTAGGTTTGTAGGCACCGGCAGCCTTCAGGAACTGCTTAGCGTAGATGATGTTAGCCAGGACTTGTCGGTACTTAGTCTCGGATTGATTCTTGATGTTACTTAGTCTGTCAGCTAGTGCCGCATCGGTCGGGTATTGGACTTTGTTAGTCTTCTGAGCGAAGGTGATATCGATGTCAACCGGTTCAGCTAACCCGTCGATGGATACTTGCTTGAGGCGGAGGTTACCGTTGACTATCCGACTTTTATTGTCTGCCTGGCTCGCTTCGCCTTCTCCATCTTCATTATGATCTAAGTTGTCTATTTGATTGCTCGTGCCGTTGACTTCATCCGCCTTACCAAAGGCAGCGAGGAGTGCATCAGTGATCTGCTGTTTCTTAGTTGGGTCATTAAGGATACTTCTATCCAGCCTAGCCAGGTAGTCAAAGTCACCGGAGCCGGGAGCGTTAGTCTGTCTGCCGGTAGAGCCGGTATCAATCATCTCGACTATGTTCTCGGTTAGATCACCATCCAGATAATCCTTGTAGCTGAGGTTTAGCTCAGGAATGCCGGTGATAACTTGCTTAATCGCTTGATTGATCACCTCATGCTTATGATCAGTCTCAGCCATGCCGGCCGGAAGCTGGTCAACGATGGCAGCGGTGTCGGGGATGGTGATTTCTCTGACATTAGTGGAAGGGAGCTCCAGTTCGTCCTCCGGGGCAAATTGGTAGTCACCGGTGCGGTAGTGACTAAGGCCGGACATTTGGGCTCTCATCTTGTCATAGTCATCTGGAGTGAAGATAAGCTCCTCACTATCTTTATCAATTATCGGGATATAGAAGCCACCTAGGGCGATCTCTAGCTTAGTAACTTCGGAGACGGGCGTGGAGTCGCTGCGAGCGTCGCCAGGGTCATCAAAGAGATCCTTGATCTTAGTGTCGTCGGCGATAAAAAAGCTAACTAGGCTCATGCTAAAGCCGACACGAATGCCATAATGGTCGGGGTGATCAAAACCGATATAATACGCCTCCGGCTTCCCCTCTTTCCTTGCCTGAACGACATCGGCTTCTCTGGCGTTACCTTGTCCGGACCTAGTGACCACAAAGCTGCTCTCACCATTGGCATTCTCTCTTTTCAGAACCGACCACAATCCACCGCCAAAAGTATAAGCAAAGACGTGTTTGAGAGTTTCGCTCACCGTACCGTCTCGGATCGCTTTAGCCAGCACTATGCTTAAGTCGGTGTCCAGAGGTGTAGTATCGGTCCAAGAGGCATCGCCCAAGAACTCCTTGGAAGTGGCTCCATTCTGCATAATGTTATCCAGGTTGCTGATACCATAGCTACTCCATCCACCCATACCTTTGACCAGGTCACCTGGCTGGAGCTTGGGCTCACTGGTAGTAGCGAGGTATTCAGCTGTTTTACGGTTTCTGGCATCCGCCTCTTTAACTGCATCATCCATGTATCGCTCGGCATCAGCCAAGTCTTTGATGCCAATAAAGTGAGCAAAATAGCGAACTGCTCGGTCAGCCAGGGCATAGCGGTTAGTCGGTTTGATCAGGCTAGTTAGGTTGGCGAAATCGGTTTGGAGGGCGTTAGGTTGAGCCGACGGTTCATCTATGCCGGATTGCTGGTGGATCAGCTGGTAGGGATGTTCTTTACCGGGCAAGGTGCTGTTATAGATAGTGGCTAAGTGCCAAGCGAAGGCACTGAGAGTGTCGTAATTAGCCTTGGCATCCTTATCCATCAGGTTAGTTGGTTGATTAAAGATGCTCCAGTCCAGCTCGCCCGAGCTTAGCTGATCGAGTAAAGCCTGACCGTTTTTCAGAGTGTCCAAGTATTCTCGGATTGAGCGATTGTTTGAGCTGAACGAAGCCCTAAGTAGGTCAGAGAGTATGATGACATCCCTGCTATTGAGCATCTCACTCAGCTTGCCACTCTTTATATCACCGGTGGCTTGCTGGAGGACGGGGCTGATCCGGCTATCGCTACCAAAATGCCCCGCATACTCAAAATTAGTCTCTAAGTCGAGCGACGGATGCATCGTTCGGAAGACCAGATAAACCTTCCCCACATACGGTAGATGATTGTGTAAAAATATTTGTTCGATTTGCGCCAGCTTCTCAGAAGCCTTAGCAAGATCGCCATCCAGTAAAGCACCGGCAAACTCCGCTGCATGTTCCGCTACTTCGCTGGCATTAGACCGGCTAAGCTTAGTTAAAAGACCGGGCAATTGAGTTAAAGCTTCAGGGGTAATCTCATCGTAATGATGATCAAGATAATCTTTCAAGACCCCGGTCAGCTCGCAATTTTTCAGGTCACTAACAGTGTCATATGCTCTGAGTGTCGCTAGCTGTTTATCGTCCAGCCCGAGATCATCTAGGCTGTCCCGATTCTGTTCTATGATCAGATTATAGTCACCCTGCTTAAAAGCATACTGCCATAGTGCCGGCGTTGCTCCTTTATCGTCAAAATACTCATTCACCTCTTCGCCACTCAGCCTACCTAGAGATGCCGGAAAACCGGCCGACTGAGACAACTCGACAAAATGCCTCTGATAATCAGGTAGGCGCTGCATTAACTGAGGTTGGTTCGCTACGATCTCCGTATCACCCGTCACCATCCGATCCAGCAATGCCGAGCTGGGCTCGCCTTGTGCAAATAATTGGTTGATCAGCTCCCGGCGATTTTCCGGCGATGTATACTTTGCCGGATCAAAACCGGTGTCAGCAGTAAAGCTGATAAAGGCCAGCTCCGGTGGTGTATAGTGATTTCGCCAACCCGGGTCAACCGGAGCAATAAAGTCACCCGGGGTTACCTTGCTTGAGTTGAACGCCAAGCTATAGAAATCGTCAGTCGGCTGACCATGCTGATCAAACAGCTCGGCTTGATCGCCCGGCTGCCTGGCACTAACGTACTTCCGGTAAGCCAGCAACGCCCGAGCATAATCACCGTCATCATTATTTAGCCTGGTGATTACATCGGCCACCACCCTACCTTGAGCATCAAGCTTGTCACAATTGACTGTCACAAAGTTTGCGTCATCGAGAAACTGTCGGTCGTCATACCCATCAGCTCTACCATCGTACTCAAGATTATAGAGTGGTAGCCCCGGTATCTTCTGATAAAAGCCGGGGCGCAAGCCATCCTTGCCGATTAGCTCAGATAAGTCCGGTGCTGGCTGATTATCAGTAGCTAGCGCCCTAGTGGCATGGATACGTTCAAAGCACATCGCTAGAGCGTCAGTCCCACCCAGTCGTCTTGACTGCTCTAGCCAATAGTTGGCGGTAGTATTCTCCGGGCTGGGTCTCAGACTAGGCGAAATCATACAGGTTGGCATTTGTTCTGATGTATCACCCCGTTCTGCCCAGGCTAGCAACTTATCGTAACGTCGATCATAAAGCCGATCAATAGTTGACTGATCTAGCAAGCCTAACTTCTGAGCATTCTGTTGGACAAGATAACTACCTCGCTCACCAAGGCGTCTGTGGTTTAGTCGGTCTAGGGACTCATCAGTTCGAAACGGCTGGTAGCCTAGGCATTTCAGTGCGCCGATATACTTAGACATACTAGAAATAGTCTCCCGGTAAGCCAGCTCCGACACCTTGTTGCGGTATTTGCCAACCATCTCTTTCGGCACGGAGGTCGAGAGAATAAATTCGGTACTCTCGATCAATCTTTCACCATAGTGCTGAATATCTAGATTATCCGCCAGCTGCTCTCGCTTAGTCTCATCGGTGACTATCTGACATAGCGTGTCAACGAAGTACGGACTATCAATCGCTTGAGGCACCGTCCGAGGATATGTCTGATCCAGAGTGCTATAGATCTCACCTCTGACAATGCGACCAAAGCGTTCTAAGGTTAGTTGCTGAATATGAGGGTTAGACTTAATCTGCTCCGGCGGTATACCGGATTCCTCCAGTAAACCATCATCAAAAGCTTTCTTCTCATCAATTGAGTTTAGAAATAACTCCACTGCACCATCAGCAGCTTTCTCTTCGACAGCCTGACCGCCAGTAGGGCTCTCGCTAGACTCAATCTGCTCCGGCGCTATACCGGATTTCTCCAGCAAACGACCATCAAAAGCTTCCTTCTCATCAATTGAGTTTAGAGATATCTCCGCTAATTTCGACTGAGTAAGCTCCGCTGCACCATCAGCAGCGTTCTCTTCGACAGCCTGACCGCCGGGGTAATCCAACCACGGACTGACGAATTGCTCGGAGGTAACTCCGCTACCATTATTTGTTTTTTCTTTAGATCTCATGATGCTATTATCATTATATCAAGCATTACCATTAAAATCCCACCCTTCAGGGGTGGGATTTATAAGCTACTATGCGCCAAAGGGCGAGTACTTATTTATCCTGCTTGTGTTGGCGTGATAACACCACGCAGATGATTGAGCCGCAGATGATGAATAGGGTCAGGCTGACTACCGCCGTGGTGATAGCCTTACCGGCTGAGGGGACACCCGGCACAGGTGGTTTGCCCGGCTGGTTAGGTGTGCACTCACGCTTGACAGTTACTCGACTAGTCGACATCTTGTTGCCATCATCAGTGAAAGCAACGACTACGTTCTCCAGCAGGTTGTCGCCGCACTGTAGCTGGTCTTCAGCCGGTGCCGTCGCCTGATAGGTGACGATAGCATTAGAATCCTTCGCATAGTCACCGATCATTAAGCCCTTAGTCGTCCAGCTGTCATTAGTCTGCTTAACTCCCTTAGGATTATTAGCGTTATAGAGCATGGTTGAGCCGTTGATATAGTTGACACCGACCGTACCCTGTAGGTTGCTTACCGTACCGCTAGCCGAGTCATTAACCAAGCTGGTCTGCTTAGCTAGAGTGTCTCTTAGGACGACCTTCTGCTGAGTCGTCTGACCGACATTCTTATACTCCAAGCGATATTCCAGAGTCTGCCCCGGCTTAGCTACCACGCTGGTATGCCAAGTCTTGTCACCCTTGATCCGAACCTGCTTGGTCAGGCTGAACTTGGGTTGTTCCTCGGTTACTTTGATCAGGAAGGTAACATAGCCGGAATACTGGAAGCATCCCTGGAGTTTACCATCCATCGCTTGGTAGCCCAACTGAGCACCGTCCTTAGAGAATATACTATCAGGCAGAGTAAAACCGTTGGTATTAAAGTTCCTAACGTTATTATAGTAGCGACCTGAGCCGGCAATATAAGCCACTTTAAAGGACTTACCATCCGCCCTTAGGTATGCCTCATCCCAGACGGCACAGGTATTGCCCTTATTACCATTATTATCGGCATTACAGTTGTCCGAGGCGACAATACCCTGAATCATCGCCGAGTCAGTGCTGCTGGCAGTCGGCATCGAGATCATCGCCCGAGTATTATTCGAGATCAGCTTTAGCCTATCAGCCGAGCTGTTATGCACCAGCATTCTAACCATATAGACGTGGTTGTTAACTGCTGTCGCTACCTCGGTATACTTGGGAGCAGCTGCCGTCTCGCCGGTGTTCTGCTTATCACTGGCGACATCGGTAACATCCTTGATCAGGGTGAAGCCCCGCTCATCGCCCCAAATCGGGTCATCAATGATCGAATTAAAGGTAATGTAATGCGCCGGATGCTTCATGGTGAAGGTGCTACGCACCGGACCCCAGGCACCGGCTGTACCCGAGCCAAGCAGCACAACGAGTGCCGTGGCTAGTCCGGTGGCGAATAGTTTAGCTTTGAGCGAGCCCAGCTTCGCCTTAAGCGTCGCTTGAGGGCCGTCGCCCCTCGGCGATGCTTTTAGTTTATCTTGAAAGTGTTTCATTATACCTCCTTTTACTTTCCTGATACTTAAGCTTGGGCTAATCTTCACTCGCTATATCGACGGTTCCATGGTTAATTCCGCCGTCGGATCCATCAGCTTCTACTGCCTTCTGACGAGCTTCATTGGTAGTCTCAGTAGAACCGTCATTGTTCCTCACTGTAGCACCGGCGTTAGTCCTGGTGCCGTCAGAGTTACTAGTACCGCCGGTTCCCGTAACGCTGGAGCCGCTCGGTGTCGTAACTGTAGTAGTTGACTGCGATCCGCCAGACGGCTTTTCAGTCTCACTATTGCCTGTATCAGGATTATTGTTGCCCCTAACGGTATCCCCTCTTATTCCACCGGGCCGTCCCATGTCAGTTCGACCGACCGGATTATTAACGTCACCTCTCTCATCGCTTGTAGAAACACGCTCCTGGCTGCCCTTTATCCTGTCGTTTACCTCAGACACTTTCTTGCTCTCATCCTCTTCCTCCTTGTGCTCCTCTTTTTTCTCTTCCTTCTTCTCTTCCTTTTTCTCTTCCTTCTTCTCTTCCTTTTTCTCTTCCTTTTTCTCTTCCTTTTTCTCTTCCTTCTTCTCTTCCTTCTTCTCTTCCTTCTTCTCTTCTTTCTTCTCTTCCTTCTTCTCTTCTTTCTTCTCTTCCTTGCGGCGTTCTCCGCCACCGCCATGCCACTCGCGACGTCGTTCTCCGCCACCGCCACCACCCTGGTGGACAGTTCTGCTTTGCACCACTTCACCTTCTTCGTTCACTTGGATTTCTATTAGGTTGTCACAATCAGGGTCGACAACCATACGGTGCTCTACATTCTGATGATCAGTGTAGCTTGCTATCAGCACGTCTTTGCCTCCCGAACGAACAATTCTGTTACCGCCAGCCAACAAGGCAAACTCTCCATTGTTCATACGGATGATACCCAAGCTCTTATACACCGTCCCCTCTTCGAGAGTTGCATGCTGGTAGTTAACCTTACTCTCCACCTCTCGGAAAGCATTCAGTACATTAGCCCTGGCTTCGTTATCATCTTTCAAATGATCGGCAAAGTCATTGACATTGCCGTTATAGCCATTCTGCTCCAATACGTCCTGTGGTAGGAGTGCCACCGACATGCCGGCCAGCTGCTCCGGGGTAGATTCACAACCCTCCATGACATGCTTAGTAATAGATTCCTGACTAGAAGTATCAATCTCCCTGGTGAAAGATGAGGCCGTCTTCTTAAAGCTACAGTCATAAGTACCGTCACCGTTATCATGTCCCCACATGTGATAATCAGCCGCTGGTAGATTACTAGCGTTGTAATGGCGATCGGTCGATTCTCTGCTTTTGGCAATATTATTAAGCTGTGTCAGAGTCATTGATTGAAACTCATCTTGATGAGACTCGTTAGCTTCCTTGTCGGCTTTAAGACTATTCTGTTTCATCGTCTCCTGTAGCTTTGGTGAGCCAATGGCGAGATCTATCGGGTCAGACGAATTTTGTTTTTGCGACAATACGACATTATCGTCCAGCACCTCTATTCTACTATCGCCGGATGTATCAACTGCCGCCGTCTCACCAAAGGCGGCAGCCGGAACCATGCCGGATGCCATAATCGCCGCCAAGACGGTAACGGCAGCTTTCTTGGATACAATGGGTTTCTTGTGATCTATGTTTTTGTCCGATACATCATTCTTGCCGGTAAGATCAAGTGCAGCTTGCTTTATCTTATTAACGAAACGAGCTGAAGCCGGCATAGCTTTACCTTGCTTTTCGACTACTTTACCGTCAGCACTCTGCTGGCTACGCAGCAGCGCCTTACCATCGGCTAGGTTCGTCGGATTGGCGAAACCACCTTTGATCGACTTACTGACATCGTCGTCAGGGTTAGCCGGGTCACGCCATTTCTCGCTGTCCGGCGCCACCGCTCGCCACACTCGTCGAGCATCATCACCGTCCATCCAATCGCTATGATCTTTCATCCAGCCCTCGAAAGCATTCTTCTGGTCGTCGTTTAATGTAACTCTCACGCCACCGGGATTCTTCAGGGCGAAACGAACCACTTCGTCTACTTGGCTATGACCCAAGCCGTTCTCTTCAAATGACTCCAGCAGACCTTGCGCCTTCGCCTCTTCGGCATTATCCGGCAGACGATACTGCTCCAGTTCTTCCTTGGTGTATGGAGACCCCTCAGCCTCATGCTCGTCTACTACCCGCTCAGACTCTTCAGCATCAGTCTCCGATGACATCTCGTCGATCTGATCAGTCTCCTGCTCGGTGGATTCTTGCGGTTCAACTACCTCTGTATCTGTAGCAGCAGTCGGTTGCTCGGTGGATCCGACCGGAGACTCGGTTGACTGCTCGGTCACTACCGACTCCTGAGTTGCAGCAGTCGTCGGCTCAGCGGTGACCTCCGGCTGAGCGTCGGGCGACTCTGTAGTTACCTCAGTGCTATCCGGCTTGGGCGAGTGATCAATCTTAACCACCGTACTGGCGGTGTCGGCAGATACCTCACCATGCTCACCCGCGGGCTGAAGCCGCTCTGAGCGATACTCGGCTGATACGTCTGCACCTGTCGTAGTACTAGCCGGTGAGTCTACCTTATCAGCCGTTGCGCCTATAGCATCAACCGCTACATCAGGCTTATCACCGGGCTGACCACTCATCACGTCAGCTAATTCTTGGTCGTTCAAGCCGATATCACCGAAGTAGTCCCATACGTTGGTGTAGCTGTTGGCTGATTGATCGCCTTGATTGCTGTTTTGGTTGAACTCTGGGTTTGTCGCCATTGCTATTGTCCTCTTTTTATCTGATTACATTCATCTGGCTTAAGCTTAGCACCGGCTAACCGGTCGTGTCAATACGCACCGCTGTTGTCATGTGGACAAGACCGTTCCACCCGCCCCACAACCATCGTAGACGGAAAAGATACATCAGACTCCTAGTCATATATAATGACTAGCGATGAATTACTATGACGTCTCTATGGTTGGCAACGTGGGCAAGTACCGTGATGTACTCACCTATCAGCACCCGGATCGCCTGGATACCGGCACTTTAGTTAATGTGCCGGTGGGTCAGCGGACTTCACTCGGCGTGGTCGTTGGATGCGCCACTAAGCCCGACTTTGCCTGCAAGGATATCAGCCGGGTCGCAATAGAGCACCCCCTACCGAGCCGGCTGGTCCAGCTACACCACTGGATGGTTGATTATTACGCCACCAGCTCGGGCGACTGTTGGCAAAGCATTTTACCCGCCAAGGTCACCACTGCGCCCCGGGCCAAGACACTTCCTCCGGTGATCAAGCCACCCCGGCCATCTAGCGATGACTGTACACATTATTTACTCAATACCTGTCAGCGCTCTGCCTTGGCTCAGATTCGAGCTGAGCAGTCCGGCGCTATCCTGCTCCATGGTATCACCGGCAGTGGCAAGACCGAGGTGTATAAAGAGCTGGCTGGCGATGCGCTGAACAGCGGTCGGTCGGTCATCATGCTCGTTCCCGAGATCTCACTGACCGCCCAATTAGTCGGCGAGTTTCAGCAGCGCTTCCCCGAACAAGTAGTAGTTACCCACTCCGCCATGACTGCCAGTCAGCGCAACCTGGCTTGGCGAAATATTTTGTTCAGCACCAAGCCCCTGGTAATTATCGGCCCTCGCTCAGCCCTCTTCATGCCCGTGGCTGAGCTGGGGCTGGTCATTATCGACGAGTGTCACGAGCCATCCTACCATCAAGACCAATCACCTCGCTACAGCACCGTCACGGTCGCCTCCAAGCTGGCTCAACTGGCTAAATGTCGACTGGTCCTCGGTTCCGCTACCCCATCCGTCAGCGACTACTATCTGGCGGAGCATCTACATCGCCCCATCGTCACCATGGATCAGTTAGCTAAGCCGGATGCCATCCGCCCTACCACCAAGATAGTTGATCTGACCAAGCCGGATAATTTTCGCTCCGAGAGCAACCTCTTCACCACTCCACTCCTCACGGCAATGCGCCAAGCGCTCAGCCGGCACCGCCAGATCCTCCTCTTTCATAATCGGCGAGGCACGGCCGGACTCGCTCTTTGTCAGAATTGCGGCTGGACCGCTCTCTGTCCGAATTGTTTCACTCCGCTTACCCTACATCACGACAAGTATCAGCTAATCTGTCACATCTGTGGACACCATCAGCGACCGCCCCTGACCTGTCCCGACTGTCATCAGCCCGGTATTACCTATAAGGGCATCGGTACTAAGCGGATTGAAGAGGAGGTGAGGCGACTTTTCCTGGCCGCCAAGCTACGGCGTTTTGACGGCGACACGTTAAGAGGTGAAGCCGTCCAGGATGTTTACCACGAGCTCAGAGCCGGCACAACTGATATCATCATCGGGACTCAGACCATTGCTAAGGGGCTTGATCTACCTCACCTTGCCGTGGTCGGCATAGTCCAGGCCGATGCCGGACTCAGCCTGCCCGACTTTAGCGCCGGCGAACGGACTTTTCAGCTGATCGCCCAGGCTTGTGGACGAGTGGGTAGGGGCAACCAAGCCACCACCGCCATCATTCAGACCTATCAGCCCCAAGCGCCGGCTGTTCGCTATGGCGCCGACCAAGACTACGCTAAGTTTTATAAAGAGGAGCTGGCTCAGCGTCAGCAGGGTCACTTCCCGCCTTTCAGCTACCTGCTACAGATTACTTGCAGCTACAAGACCGAGCGTGGCGCCACCACAGCCATCAGCCGCTTAGCAAGTAAATTACGTCAGCACCTACCGTCCGGTGCCAAGCTGCTCGGACCGTCGCCCGCCTGGCACGAGCGGACTCGCAGTGGTTATCGCTGGCAAATCGTGATCAGATCCGGTAAACGACACATCCTGGTTGAGATTGCTAAGCAGATCAAGTCTAGCGGCGGTAAGTGGCAGGTCAAACTGGACCCGATCAGTCTACTCTAGCACCGCACCATCGTCACCCCGGACGACAAATCAGCCGGGTATCAATTCATCATCTGATATAATACCTCTATGAGTTCCAGCTTTACCCACAAAAATATCATCACCCTGCCAAACGACCACTTGCGCCAGCGCTCCCGACGCATCACCCAAATTGATGCCGATACTCGTCAGATTATCAGCGACATGATCGCCGCCACTCTGGACTGGGAAGCTCATCGCCCCAACGAGGTCGCCGTCGCCCTGGCTGCCATCCAGATAGACAAGCCGGTCCGGATCGTTATCATCCGAGCCGACTTCGACAATAAAGAGAATAAAAACTTCCAGGTGCTGATCAATCCTGAGATCACTAAGTATGAAGGCGAGATCATCACCGATTACGAAGGCTGCCTGTCAGTTAAAGATGTCTACGGCAAGGTACCTCGCTATAGCAAGATACGTGGTCGAGCCATTGATATTAATGGCAATCAGATCAAGATCAAATCGACCGATCCCTTCCTATCACGAGTCTTACAGCACGAGGTCGATCACACCAACGGCATCTGTTTCGTTGACCATATCTCCCACAACCAAGACGCCTTCTCGGTCCTCACTAAGTCAGGCGACTTGGTGGCTTGCCCTTATAGCAAGGTAATTAACTCCGGTATCATTGCCGATGATGAAGATAATCGAGCACTCCGCTGATGATCCGAGTAATTTTCTTTGGCACAGATAAGATCAGCACCCCTACCCTCCAGGCTCTAATCGCCAGCCCTAAGTATGAAGTGGCGGCAGTAGTCACCAAGCCGGATACTGCTCGAGGGCGTGGACACAAAATGTGTTCACCCGAGGTAGCTCGGCTGGCTCACGAGCATGATATCACTTGTCTGCAGCCGACCAAGCTCAGTCAGATTACCGACCGGCTAGCCAAGCTCCGGCCTGATATCGGGGCGTTGGTCGCCTACGGCAAGATCATCCCTAGGCAGGTCATTGACCTTTTTCCTCGTGGTATCATCAACTTCCACCCCTCAATGCTCCCCGTCTACCGCGGCCCATCACCGATTGAGACAGCCATCATGCACGGCGATAAATTAACCGGGCTTAGCCTGATGAAGCTCAGTGCTGAGATGGATGCCGGCGATATTTTTTATCAAGAGCCCGCCGCTATCGCTCCCGACGAGACCGCTCGTCAGCTATACGATCGCTTCGCTAAGCGTGGCGCCGAGCTAATGGTAGATAAGCTGGATCAGATCGCTCAGGGCAAGCTAACCGGAGTATCCCAAGACGATAATCTCGCCATTTATTGCCACATGATCACCCCCGAGATGGGGCGACTCGACCCTCACACTATGACTGCCCGTGAGTGCTATGATCGCCTGCGAGCCTTTGACGGCTGGCCAAAATGCCATCTTGATCTAGCCGGTGTTGACGTGATCGTTACCAAGCTCAAGCCTCTCGACCGGTTCCAGGGAGATAGTTGGCAGGACATCGTCCCCTGTCAAGGCAACTCCGCTCTGCAAGTGATTGAGCTGATCTCACCCAAGTCGGGTCGGCGCATATCGGTTACCGACTTCTTAAACGGACAGCACCGGCCTTAGTTAGCTCTAGTTAGTCAAACTAAACCATTAGAGCTCTACCGGCGAAGCCGGCGACGCATCACTTGTCAGCACATGGTAGCTACAAGTCAATAATCTCTACCCGGTGACCGATCGCCTTGATGAACTTGATCGTATCCGACGTAGCGATAAAGATTGTCTTGTCATTAGTATTAGGATGAAAGCTTAGCCGTTCCTCCAGGGTCATCTCTCTATCCAGGTAGACGACGACACCGTCAGCCCGCTCATTCATTAGCCCAAATGGTGAGACAACGCCAGCACATAGTCCCAGCCGATCGCATAGATTGTCCGATGACGCCAGCTTAATCCCTTTGGCGCCGACCAGCTCACCAAACCGCTTCATATCTAGGCGTTTAGTGTCATCCATGATTAGCATATAGTAAGCAGTCTTCTTGCGATTGGTCAGAAACATCGTCTTAGTACGAACACCATCAATCCCCTCAATGTATTTATCCGCCAGCTCGGTAGTAGTAGCCGGTGGGTGCTCAACTAGCTGAAACTTGATACCCAGCTCATCTAGCTTGGTTTTAACTGCTATATATGAATCAACCTCACTCGACTCACTCATCTCATACCTCGCTCTTTCTGTTTTTATTATAACATCCGACCAAACGACCGCTGTTTTGGCGCAAACATGGCGCAAACTTTGGCGCAAAGTGCCACATCAGTCAGGTTAGCGGGCGATAGTTAGCTCAGCCCTATCTGTCGCTATCGCCACTAGCGCAGGTATCGGTAGCAGCGGCAGTGTCGTTACTGGCTTCATCGCTATTATTACCGCCGACCGGCTCCTTACCGGAATGACTGTCACGCCTGGCTAGCGCCTGACGCAGTGCCTGATGTACGATGGGTCGGTCGGTTAGCTGAGCCATCCCTTTCTTCAGCATAGCCTGCTCTTCGGCCGGATAGTAGCCTAGCATTGGCGACCTCAACTGTTCAGTCGTGCCTGACGGCGTCGAAGCATCGCTACTCAACGTTTGCCTCTCCGGTAGACCACTCGGCTTAAACTTCTCCCTGTTCATGCACCTCCTTCTTCTTATACTTGTCATCATCAATCAAGAGAATCGGTACCTCGAAGCCTCTAGCAAATCGTTTATGACTATCGCTAATATCCCCTACGTCCGAACCATGGACGATGATACAGGACGGTTGCAACCGACCGTGATGTACCGCCGGGTCACCCGAGATCCGCAGCAAGCCAACCTCATTATAAGTATGTTTCCATTCATAACCGTCTTCGTTTCGCCACTTAGCACAGTCATCCATGAAGCGCTGACAGGTGGTCATAGATGTCTGACCGTGCATCATTGACGGATAAAACACGCCCCGACCGTGTTCCATCCAGCCGTCACGATAGTTCATGCCGATCAGAGCACCGGGATTAATCTGACTAAAGCCCAGCGCTACTTCGTCATGGTGCCGACCGGTCACATAATTCAGGTACTTGTCACCGATGCAACTAGTTGAGATAGTTGAAGTACCCATCGCTCTGTTCCATACGCTAGGATCTTTCATCAGCTCCCGAAAGATACCCTTCATGTTGTAAGAAAAGATCGTATGACTCAAGATGTTGAACGGTGCCCCGACCAGCTTAGTCACCTTGATCGGGTTGCCCTGAGCGTCTTCAACGGTAGTATGCTCAATCCCCTCGCCGTGGCTATCGACATCAAACATGGCTCGGTTCCAATCGTCCGTAATATAGCGATAAGCCTTGTCGTATAGTCGAGCCAATGCGCCGTCCAGCTTGGTCACCTCAGCCCGTCCCGACTCACCGGCAATCGGCACAAACAGGCCTGACTGCTGGATAGCGTCAAGTATCTCGTCGTTCTCGAGCCAGCCTTCCGACATCACTCTAGCTAGCCGGATCGTCGCTCGGTCATCATCGTCTAAGATGCCCTCCTGCTCAAGCTCTTCCCAGTTGAAACTATCTATCTGGAAAGGTCTTGAGGCCGGATCAAGCATAGACTCGACGGCTTGGTACATATAGTCGCTGTCGTCGATCAGGCCATAACCGATCCGCTCCGACACGACGGCATCGTAATTCTCCAACTCCTCGAGTGTCGAGATATCCCACTTATTGCGACTACGCATCAGGGCGATCAGGCTCTCCCTGGTGTCGTCACCCAGCGACAGCTCTTCCGCCTGACACAACTGGTCAAATAGCCGGCGACTGCTCTCTTTTCCTTCTGTCAATACCGCTAGGTTAGTTAGCCGAGCCCTATCATACGGCATCAGGTCAAGCCCAGTCAGCATATCGAGATGACGGCGGACAATGCGCAGCTGATCCGGATTCATCTCCAATAGATTATCGATAGCATAGGTGTTATAAAAAGCTACATGCCCCAGATAATCGTCGCCCAGCGCTTGGTCACCGCCTTTCAGGTATAGCTGAAGTAGCTGAGCATAGCTATCCGGGTCGGTAATCAGGGGAAATTTGTCCTGTAGCTGTGTCAGTGTCGCACCCAGGCGCCGCAAACTCTCCGGCGGTATATCAGGAGTATCAATTACCCGCTCGATGACAGATATCGCATCAGGATCATCTAGTTGACCCGCCGACCTCAACGCCTCAATGATATTAATCGGATCAGCCGGGTCGTCCGAGTGATCCTGTAAGTAAGCGTCATACAGTTCTTCGTCACCGCCGGCAAGAGCCTCGAGCCAATATTTGCCCGTCGGCCCACGCTCGCCGAACTCCCACAGGAGCATCCAGTTGAGCTCAGGGAACTCCTCGTGATAAGTCTTATAGAAGCGACAATAGCTTAGCTGCCGAGGTGTCAATCGCTCGACTATCTCAGGCATGCCGGGGATATTACCAACTGTCAAGCCAAGAGCGCTGTCGTAAGTGTCATCCGGAACACGCATTTCATTTACTGCCAGCCGGAAAGTATCATTGGGTAGTCCGGCGGTAAGCAACTCACTTAGCTCGTCACGACGAGATATGACACCTAGCTCGTGCAGCTGACTAGCCACCACATCCAGGTCGATGGAGGGAACGGCATCATCGGTACTATCAGAGTCACTAGTGGCATTATCGGTACCATTATCTACCTTATCTGTCTCTTCCTTATCAGCTCTTTGATTGAGGTCGAAGGCTTGGTCACTAGCCACCGCCCGCCAATACTTAGTCACCTTAGCTTCGGGACAGATACGCAGGCTAACCAACCCCTTGCCTTGATGCCGCTGGTGACAGCTCATGACATCGTCATACAGCTGACCAATATTACCCTGATTGATCAACCCCGCCTGAGCTAGAGCCTCTTGTGCCTCCAGGTCGCCTTTAATCGCTTGCCGATACTGCTCGGGTGGCATATTTGCTTTACCCAGCTGGAGATTGTTGGTCGAAGCTTGACTGTCGGCAACCTCCTTGAGGCTGGTACCATTACCGGTACCGCTATCACTAGGCGAGTTATCGCCGGCGCTGTTGCCGCCAAGCAGAACGCCGTCAGGGACGGGCGGTTGAGCATCGGCACTTTCGCCGCCCTGATTAGCCCTGTGTTGAGCAGCCTCACCAAGAGCGGTGACCAGGCGAGCTAGCGCCTGCTTCTTACGATGATGCTCACCGGCTAGCTGACCGACCGACTCTGCACCGGTAGACTCAGGCGTAATATAGTCCGACGCTATTAGATGTTTATCTCGGTTATTCACAAAGTTTCACTACCAAGCTAACATCAGCACCTAGCTACTAGTCATGATACAGCCCGGCATTGTAGCCCTTGACAAAGTCATCCACGCCAGCTTCTCTCCCATCAACCTGGCACTCACTGAGATAACGTTTTATAGACTTAAGCCCATCGTAGGTTGTGACTAGGTCTGCATTAAACAGAGAGGCGGCATCGCCCATAGCTGCCCTATTATTGGATATACTTCTCGACAGCTCTCCGGCTAGAGCACTAACATCATTCAGATACTTCTGCTCACGTTGCGCCATAGCTCGCCAGCGAGCTTTCTGTTCATCGCTGTATTTAGTATTGTAGCTATTGACGAAGTCATCTAGAGATAGCTCCATCTCGTCGTCAGACTGAGAGTCTATCTCGTATTGAGCCAGAGCTATTTCTCCTAGTGTATTCAGTGCATAAGTTCCCGGTAGATGACCCGCATCAAGTAATTCCCTGGCGCCGCCCAAGTACCCGTCGGTAAGCCGCGCCTTCTTGACTCCGTTAATCTCTTTGTTAATGTAGTCAACTTTCCGATAAATGTTATGTCTGAAAGAGCTGATGTAGTCTGCTGCGCCCATCTGATCAACCTGCTCAATTGTATGGTTTGACAAATCTTGGGCAAGTCTAGTCCTACCAATAGTCGTCAGCCTCCTATCCTCATTTACACTCGTGAATAGGCTATCATACATAACATGGTCAAAGGTAGTTAAACCACGTTCCTTTATATTGCTCTGCAAATCACCCTTGGTTATCTTAGGCTCCTCCCACGATACTATTTTATCGGTGCTATATTCCGGCTGTTGCGACTTCTTAGCTAGATAGTCAAGTAGCTCCGGTCCGTAGCCATCGCCACTTGCATGATTATAGAATCCTTGCCTCCTCTCAATATCCTCTTGCCATGCTTTTCTATCATCGTACCGGCCGGCCACAACTTCACCATATGCATTTAGCTTTAGCTCACCCTGGTCAGACATAGTTACCAATCGAGCCAGTCCCCTGTCTCTGGCAAATTGCTTAACTGCACTTGAGTCATCCTGTTTATCCTTACCTTTATTAGCTGCAAACTCTCGCTTAAACCGCTGGACAATCATCCAAATATAATTCGAACGCTCTCGTTTCTCCCTATCGCTAAGAGAACCAAACCTAGTATCCAGCTTCTGCCACCACCTGACAGTAGGTTCAGAAGATGGATTACCCGACGAGCCACCGCTCGGAGGTGGAGGAGGTGGAGGAGTACCCGAACCGCCGGAAGCACCTTCTCTGCCACCCGAACTACCTGATTGTCCGCTGCCTAAACCACCGTCGCCCCGACTGCCTGATGATGAACCGCCCGATGCCGGAGTCGGAGTTGGTGGATTCACTTCTTCTTCCGGTGCCGTCTCTGCTCCAGCCGGACGCTCAAATAGCTCGTCATCGGTGGACAGCCTACGGGTTCCCCGATATCCCGGTATCGGTGGCAGTGGCTCGACATCCGGCATGACCGGCACCGAGCTAATCACCCGATCGACCGGTGGCGTGATGTCATAGCCGGTCAGCGTATTGACCATTTCCTTAGCCGTCTGAATGAAGCTAGTTGCCGTACCGGAGCCAACCTCAGTGGCTAAGACCATACCGGTCCTATCGTCAACCACCTCAGCAAAGGCGTAGCTGCGATTGACCATCATGTCAGCTGCTGCCGGCTGAGTAATAGCATCCGGGTTAAAGTTGATAAGTCCGTTATCATCCACGATAACGTTGCCTACCGAGAACGGATTACCCTGGGTACCTCTGGTCGGCGAAACCATCAGCTTGATATGGCCCTCTCTAGCGGCCTGGATGATATCTTCACGACTCATCGACATACCATAACCATACGAGCCACCTCTCGGGTTGAAGATATAGCTGCTACCCTCACCGTGATGACCAAGCAGTTCGTTATAGTCCGGACGCTCAGTGCCGTAGTCGAGCCAACCGGCTCGATGGAAGGTTGGATTGCCCTTCACGGCATCTTCTGCCGAGATAGTCACCTGATGTTCCTGCGGCTCGTAGTCAAAGTGTTTCTCTACCTTGTAGCCTTCAGCCTGCCACTGCTTGATCTGCTCGTGATCAATCTCATCTTCTCGGTAAAATTGCTTCTCCGGCTGATTGCCGCCGGACACCACTTCACCAACTACGCCGCCATTAGGCGTATTCAAGAGGTTGCCTAATGCGGTCCTGGCTGCACCGGGTGCATCGCCATGCTGACCAAACAGCATGTCCTCGAACACTCCATGCACATCACTTCTGCCGATTGCTGCAAGCTCTTGCGCTATAGTTGAGAAAGCTAGTGTCCTGGCAGTCGTGACAGCCACTTCCTTAGCTACCCGTCGGCGACGGAGCTTATTAGCTACTCTATCTCTAGCGGCCTGTGCTTCGTAAGCCTCACTTATCTGCTCTCTGACATTCTCAGGCACATTGTCCCAGTTGAGCAATGCGCCGTTCACATCAGGAAACACCGCACCGTAAGCCTGGGTGGCTGCGCTAAGACCATCCATCAGCTGGTCCTTGTATCTACCGAGTTCCAAGTTAGGATCTTTGTTGGTACGGATGTAGGCTTGCTCCAGAGCGAACTGACGAGAGGTCAGCTCATTTCTGACCACCTCGGCATCGCCACCACCACTATAGTAGTCAATCAAGTCGACACCTTCATTGCGACCGACCTCCCTGGCGACCACCAGGTCAGCCAAGACTTGACGCATCCGGTCAGCATCACCCGAGGCGATCGCCTGGTCCATCGCCTCCATATACGACTCCGCCGTCCGCATCTCGGGTAGAGTCTCGGCGAGTTCCATTTCGTACTTATTGTCCTCGTCGACCTGGCCACCTTCGGCGATTCGGCGAGCCAGATCAGCTCGGTCAATCTTGACTTGCTCATTTTCCTTGACCCCAGCCAGCACACCTGCTACTACGGCACTACCGCCAAACGAAACCGCCTGAACTGCCCGGTTACGAGCAACCGCTCCGCCTATCCAGCTGGCCAGACCGGCCACCCCGGCCACCGCTTCAGGCTTGATAGAGAGAGTCCAACCTGTCTTTTTCCGCTCAAACTTAGCTACCAGCTTGTCAATCGCTCGTTCGTGATGACCTGAGTTAACACCCTCTGCCGAAGTACCTTGGTACATCTTAAAGCCTCGCATGACGTCATTTAGCGCTCGACCGTGATCAACCTGCCCCTTGATGTAAATAGCACTGGTAAGATAGTTGTCTAGGATAGGCATGCCCTCGTTGCCCATCAGGTCGTTATTGATCCGTCTGGCCTCCTCGATGAACGCCTCTTCATTGCCATTCTTGACGAAGGTCTTTACCGCCCGACGCATCGCCTTGTAGGCCTCGCTATCCGGGCTTAGCTGCTCACGCTCTTCACCGACGGTATCAGTAAAGAAATCGCTATCCTGGGTCATCCGCCAGATCAATGCCTGCTCCGTCTCGGCGCTTGATGCTGATCCGTCGCCTGAGTTCGCCCCCAGAGTGTGAGCAAAGTCCTTAGAGTACTGTTCCTTGAGTTCCCGTTGGTACTTAAACTCATAGTAGTCCCGGAAGATCTTGCCCTTCCAGAGGCGAGCCACCGCACCCCGCACCCGAGCACCTAGCTTGAGCTTACCCTTGGCGTTGAGGTCTTCCGGCTTCGGCGTCAGATCTTTGTCCAGCTTGCGCTTAGCGTCTATGTACGCCTTCATCTCGACAATACGACTACGGTCAACGCTTGCCATATTTATATTCTCAGCATCATTATCTCGTACCATTCGACGGATCCTCTGCTCTAAGGTGGCACTGTACTGCTGTCTCTTCTGCCAAAGCTCAGGGTCATTAGGATCGCCCTTGCTCAGCCTAGTCTTTTCCTTCTCTTCCGACTCTAGCAGCTGCTTGACCTGACTTTTGGACAGTCCCAGCACGAGTGGCGTTAGCTCAGCTAAACGCTCGAACTCTTCCTGCGTCATCCCTCGTGGATCGGGCACACCCGGTTCAGATGCGTTGCGACACTGAATAAAATCACCAAAATCTGTTCTTTTGCTATCCCTAACATTCCTAAAGGTCTCCATCACCTCTTCGTACCGCTCTTTACTGAAGCTCTTCATCATTAACTCAGTGTAAAGCAAACTCATAGCCCCTTCATTGACATTTTTGTTAAAAATTTGGTCGGTCAGTTTCCTACGAGGTGCCAGGAACTCCTCCAGCTCAGCCCGAGCTAGTTCGTTTGCCTTCTCCCGATCAGATTTAGCTAGTTCGTTTACCTTATCTATTTCCATCTGATAGAGTTTGGCTTGAGCTTGGTTGTATGCCTGACACTCCTTGAGACCTTTGGGCACTTTATCGCCTTGGTATTTTACTAAAACTTTTTTAATATCAGGTGGGACTACCCCATCCTTTAGATCCTCCAGGTCGTCGTCAAAGTCCAGCAGTTCATTTATACTATCCGCCGATAGCTCCTTGGCCATCGCCAAATGCTTGCGGTACGACGCCACTTCCTCTTCGGTCAAAAGGTTAATGCCATCTCGGCTCATCAAAGCGTCACTAATGACACCTTCCGGTTTATTATCAAGTTGATTCAATAGTATATCGCCACGATCTTTACTACTGGATTCATCATATCGATTGAACTTATCTCGATCTACCAGTATACCAATGGCGTCGCGAACCTCTGGGCTAGTGCTCTGATATTCCTGGCGCAGATCCTCAGTCTCCAGTAGCCTATTGGCTCCTTCTATCAGTGTTCGATAAATCTCTTCCTTCGCCGAGTTGTATTCCCGACGCTCTTCAGGAGTCTTGGGGCGAGTATCTGTATACTTCTCAATAATCTTTCTAGCTCCGAGAGAGGTAATCTTATTGTCAGACTTTCCTAGCCTATAGTCTAGGTCAAGCAACCCTTTTATGCTGTCTGCTGATAAACTCTTAGCTATGGCTAAGTGTTTGCGGTACGCTTCTATCTCAGCATCAGTCAAGAGATTTATGTTCTCTTTCTTTAATAAGTAGCCATGGATGGCGTCATCGTAGAGTCCTGAGTCTTTAAGGTCATTGCTGAGCACCCTGGCTAACTCACTACGAGGCGATCCATCTTCCTCGGTGACATTCCAACAAAACTGCATCAGACTGTTAACTACCTTCTTTGCATCCTCGTCGCATGCCTGATATTCCTGACGCAAGTCCTCAGTCTGCCTAATCCGCTCTGCCTTTTGGTGAATCAAGTCTCTTAGCTCGGTACTAAAGTCTGAGCCTTCACCTTCGGTCCCACTCAGGTTCTTGACGCCAGCTACACCATTCTTGAATATGCCTGATTGGATAATCCGCCTAATATCACTATCTGGCAAAGCATCCAAGTCGTTCAGTAGTCCATTTAGCCGATAACACTCCTTGCCGTTTAGACCATCAGCGTCCTGGATGGATTTAACTATCATCTCGGCTGCGCTATTTACTTCGCCACCATATTGCTGTTGTAGCTCCGCCATCCGTTCTTGTCCCAGCGGACGAATGAACGCTTGTTTTAGCAGCTCGCTACGCATCTTGTCGTTCAGTACCTGCCCACCAACATACTTTGACATATCCTCACGAAGCTTCGATAATTCCTCGGACGACGATTCTTCCTCATTCTTGGCGTTGCCCTGCTTTTCGCTCCTGCCCTCGCTACCGGTTGGTGATCCCGGTTGTTCTTGCTTTGATTCTTGCCTTGATTTCTGCTTGGACTGAGGATCTGCTTCAGAACTAGGCTGAGATGTGGGCTCGGACTGAGACTTCACACTTGGTCGTTTAGGCTTTGGTTCACGAGTAACAGCCTCAGCAGCCTCACGAGTCTGAGCGATGATCTTACTATGAAAATTACCAATTAAATCGGCTTTCCGTTTATACTCCTCTTCAATACTTAAAGAATCACTTGATGCTATCTCGCTAACTTCGTCGGCCAGATCATCACGGCGTTCTATAACATCGCTACGTAGTCGCTTCATCCCCTGCGGATCTTTCTCTGCCAAAATGGCAACTTCATCAACTAGTTTATCCAGATCGTCCATCTGCTCATAGCTGAAGTTAGATATGACTTTAGATATTGCACTGGTGTCAGAATCAGAAAACTTACCACTAATATCAAGAGTCCGTTCCCAATCGTCGAAAAGCTCCTCCCGGCGCTTCTCGAGGCTATGGCTAGTGCCATCCGACTCAAGAAACGCCAAAGAAGCTAAGTAATATTCTCTGTCAACCGATTCCAACATAGCCTCTCGAACAACAACACTTTCATCGTCACCCAACATAGCAAGGCGCCTGACCACTGCTCGGCGATTCTCGATGTTGTCCCAGTTCTTCTTGTCAGCGGGATTAGGCATATCCTCCGCTTTCTCCCGAATTAGCTCGGCGACCGTTGACGCCCATTCCTGACGATCTTTGGCATATGATTTCCCTGATTGTTCACCACCTTGCACCGGAGCAGACTCACTGGCCAGCTCAATCAGAGACTTCTTTTCCTGATCAGACAACTTATTAAAGTCATCTACTATACGTAAGGCATGTCTCACCTCTTCGTCGTTGTAGCCACTCTTACTATCCATGATGGCACGACCATGATTGACAGAACGCTGTCCGGGGATAATTTCATGATGTAACTTAACCCCACTGCTATCTTCCTGCTCTTCAATGGCAATCCTCTGCCTACCGTGCCTTTCATATAGCTGTTCCTGACGGTCGACCGACAGGTTATCACTCAGGGTTGCATTTATCAGCCAGTTCTTATCAACGTCGCTCTGTTTACCTAATTCATGTAGTTCCCTCAGTAGCCGCTGACGATCATTCTCGGGTTCTTTCTCACCCGTAGCACCACTCTGCTCTTCGCCTTCGCCCCCACTACCAGCCGGTGGTTTCGGCCGCTCTTGCTTTGGTTTCGGCTGCTCTTGCTTTGGTTTCGGCTGCTCTTGCTTTGGTTTCGGCTGCTCTTGCTTTGACTTCTGCTCTTGCTCTGACTTCTGCTGTTGGGATTGAAACTCTCCTTTGGACTTGGACTCTGATTGAGATTGAGATTCCACGTCTTGTTGTTTAGACTCCGGGTTTGTCTTAGGCCCGACAGTAGGTTGGCGCTTCGACTCGGAGTGTTGATACCCCGCCGCCTGAGCCTCTTCAGCTAGCTTATTTAGGCTACATAGTCCCTCTGCTGTCCAGGTAGCATAGACCCTCTCGTACTCTTTTCTCGATTTATACTCATCACGATCAGGCTTCGACGCCCGGAGATCGCCTTGCCACTTCCGCTGCAGCTCGGTCGGTAAGTTAATGTAGGCATGGAACGAGTTCTCCAAGGTAGCAAACTCCTCGTCATTAAGCCCCTCTTTGATGGCACCGACATAGTCGAGATGCCCCTTTGAAGCACCTTGACTATCCCGAGCAGGATACTCTTCGACTAATTGACGCCGACGACTGGGGCTAATGTTGTGAAATACTATGTCGGGGATAGCCCGAGCACCGCCGGGGTCACTCTGATTTAGCTCACTTAGCCCCAGCAATACTTGCTGACGCCGCTCCAGCTCCTTAGCCTCGTCCTGGCTGAGTTGCCAGCTACCCGCTACTGAGTCACGCTCATCCGATGATTGCCCTTGTCCACTATATTTATTCTTCATTTTTCATCCGGATTTATTTAATTACAGTACTAAGCGTTCACCCCTAGGTAATAGGTACGGAAGCGCATCATCGTCTCTAGTGCCACCTGCTGACCATTGACACCGCTCTGACGGAAGAAATCCTGGATCTCAGCATCAGTCAAGTCATCTTTATCCAGCATATTGCTCAGCTGCTCCAGCTGCTCGGCATTTAGCGCATTGATCATCTCTCGGTCGATCTGGCTCATCAGCCGACTCCGTAGGTCATCTATCAGCTGACTACGCACTTCGGGGTCTTCGCTACCGGCGATCTTCTTCTCGTCTAGGATCTGATTTAGGAATTGATCCACTGGGTCTAGTGTCTGTTTGTCGTCCATCTTGCCTCCTCGGCGATCTAATTTATCTCCCCAGTATCATAGCACGCTAAGCATAAGTATGACAAATGTAGGTCCTTATCCTCTTCGTCTCTATCTGATACGCACCTCTCTAGTAGGGCCATCAGCACACTCAACACTGGTGCCGTTAGTGGAGTGGAGATCCTCGATGATTACACCATCCGGTTCGCCATCAAGGCAATAACTGATCATGACATGACGACCGGAGACGCAATCACTATACCGGAATCGATCGCTCAGATAACCACGACCGACCGTCACATAGTTACCTCGGTCAATCCGGACATAGCCATAATTCTGTGGTCGCCCGGAGTCATCGTAAGACGTCGGCTGACTGCCAACCAGATATAAGTCCCCCGCCAGGTCTTTACTCCCTCGTGAACCAGCTGAAGCCGAACACTGCTTGGATCATCCACCCCATACCTGTCGGTGTTGTTGACTAGGATAATATTAGCTAATACTGGACAGTCGGCGAAGATTAGCTGAGTCCCTTCACTAGGATGCGGAGCGATCGGGGCATCTATATCTAGAAGAACGTTGCGCCCGTCATCAAGGTCAGCCCGCACGATGGGATAGAGTGTCTCTCGCCCATTATCCTTAGCATAGGCATCATCATCGTCATCATAGCTGTAGTCATCGTCGATGGTATCGTCGCAGTCGTTGTAGTCACGATCGTAGTCATCGTCACTATCGTCATCATCTACCCGGACGCCTACCGGCGTGTCTAGAGCAGGGCCATCCGATTCGTCGTTCACCCAAACACCCACAGGAGTATTCAGGGCAGGACTGTCCGCCTCATCATAGCTATTGCTATCTGACGAATGACGCATCGCCATCTTAGCCAGGTTTCGCCTCACACTTTCTTTCTTATCTAAGTACCGAGCCTTGCTATAGCTAAAGTCAAAATCCTCGATACGGGCGAACCATTCATTATTGTCGCCCAGGTCACTCCGACCACCTACACATCTCTCATTCATGCTCTATATAGTACAATATTACGCTAAATATGTCAAGATTATGTGTTAATACCGGTGGTACTTCAGGTAAATATCTCTTTTCTTATCCTTTATCTTGTCCAGTAATTTTGCCATCTTCTTATCTGATCTGTGAGCATAATCATATATAGGGTCAAACTCGCCTGCCACCGGCGGGAGGATGTAGCTAAGGTTAGTTGCGGTATTCAGTCGGTTGACTCCAGCTCCTCTCGCTCCCTTCTCGATTATCTGTCCTACTTGTTGTCTAGTATGGTCGTATCGCTCCTCGTCAGTCATATTTTTCAGTCTGATCTTTTCGTTCTGAACCATTGCCCAATCATGTAGAATATCCATAGTAGGCACCCCTCTCACTCTGTCGAATTTACTAAAGAAGTGATATGAGCTACACCACCTGGCGGCGCCCAACCCGCCACCGACGTTTTTCCCAGTCTTAAATATCTTCTTGAATACTTGATTGACATCTTTACGATACTGGCGATACGCAATCGTAGTCGGTTTATACAGTTTCCTCATATTATACCTATACTGCTCTCGCTTAATTCGATTAATTCGACCTTGCGTGGTGAAAGGATTATATTTTATCACTCGGCCGATGACACCCAATTCTTCTCTATCCTCCTCAAGCTTCTCTCTCTGTAGTTCCATCATACCGATTAAGCATTCCCCCTTCCCCAACTCTCTACCGAGTTCACCGATCACAAGCATACCAGCAATGTTTGGGTCTATTTTGCGCTCTTTTACATTACGTCTGAGTGCATCGAATCGATCTGCCAAATAGTCAGGAGTGTCTTCTAGTATTTCATCCAGCTTAGACTCATCTAGATTGATTGATTTGACCATATAATCTAGCTCGCCCACATAGCACGCTTGGTCGTAGCGTATGTTAGCTATGCCGGGAATAACAACAAACTCATCAGTTTCTCTGCCTTGTTTGTCTTTAACATGATGATCGTAATCAACATACCCGAATAGATTTCTCTTAGCCTCTATAGCATCAATTGACCAGCCCGGATTGTCATAACACATCTTTATCTTGTCTGTATACATGTACTTAATCGTCTCCGCCCAGGCTTTGCGACCAGTATCTCCATCGAAGTCATCCATATTATCAAAACTTAGCCTGTTATAAAGAGTTCGGAACACCTTACTGACAACCTTATAACGCTCTAGTCTCCACCACTCTTGCTCAGCCAGTTCCTGATTCAGCGGTTCAATACTTCGGGCGGTTTCTTTATCCAATGTTAGCTTGGCACGACTTATTGCATTCTGCACCTCTAACTTTTTATCTGGCGCCTCTATATCATCCGGCTCCACAGTTGCGGTTGATACTTCAGATGATGCAGTGTCAACCAGCTCGACAGTAGGACTTATCGCTGGCTGTGCGGTTTCATCCGACTCTGGCGTCACTAAGTTAGTCGCCAACGGTCGATCTTCTCCTCTATTTATGGTATCAACCTTTGACTTGATAATCTGCACAGCAGGCTCAGAAGTAGCTATTAGTTCTGGTTCTGGTTCTGGTTCTGGTTCTGGTTCTGGTTCTGGTTCTGGTTCTGGAATTGATTTTACTTTCGGCTGCTCCGCCTGTCCAGCTAGGGCAATTCCGGCAACAGCCTCTTGTACTACAATCTGTCTAGGGATAATATCTTGACTCGCCGACTCAGCCTGCTTAGATCCAGATACATAGGCAGCTCTGTTGTTGACCGAATCAGCATCTAGCTTCTGCTCTACATCTGATGAAAGTGGCGTCCACCACTCATTAGCATTAAGGTCATACAGATAACTACCACCAGACACACCCTCTCCGCCCAGTTCGCCACCTTGGCGTCTCGCTTGACCGCTCATTCTATCCATCTTAACCATTATGACTTGATCCTATTCTCTTAATTATTTACGACTAGTCTAACTAGACTTAACTCGTACTATACACTAGCATAACATTGCGGTTATGTCAAGGTTATGCCCTTGCTAAACTACCCGGCAGCGCCACTCAAGTGCCGAATGATACAATACCCTTATGACCAGCCTAGTTGACCGATTGCGGCACGACTACCCTCAGTTTGTTTTTTGTCCCGGACAGACGGCGCATTGGGCGCCGGACGGCCGAACCATCTACTATGACCGGGATGATCTGACTACTCTGCATGAGCTGGGGCACGCTCTGCTCGGACACGACACCTACCGCCAAGACGCCGAGCTGCTTCAGATCGAACGTCAAGCCTGGCTCAAGGCGCAGCAAATCGCTCCTCATTACGGGCTGTCTATTAGTGACGAAGTCATCGAGCAGGCTCTCGATAGCTACCGAGATTGGTTGCATGCTCGCTCTATCTGCCCTAAGTGCGGTCAGACGGGCTGGCAAAGCCGAGTCGACCTGACTTACACTTGCCCTAACTGCGGTAGCCACTGGACAGCAAATGGCGCTAAGCGGACCACTCTCAGACGCTACTTGGTCAACCGGCCTAAAGATCAGTGATCCCGCCCAACTAAAAACCCCGCTATGCAGCGGGGTAGAGCTGACCGAAGTCAGAAAAAGAGTAGCGGTCAGTCTATTTGACATCAATGGTGCCGGGTGTACCGGCTTGGGCAACATTGATAGTGATTGCTTTTCGTTTAGCCGGTCCACGTCGGCTAATTCGACCACCCTTAGCACCGGCCATGCGAGCCAGCTCGGGGTTAGCGGCGAAGCCACCCGTACAGCCGTTCTTACCACCTTGGCGACCTATAGTAGCGTAAAAATCTTTACCATAGCGAGCCTTGTTGGTTGCAGCTGCCTTCTTGGCACCGGCCTTCGTTCCTGCCATGTCTTGTCTCCTTCTTGCTTAATCTTGAACTAATAAGGGTTACTACAGTTGATCCTGCATATCAGCGTCAATCGTGACTACGTAGACCACGACAAATAGACGCCATACAGCATCAACTATAGTAACCCTCCGGCTACTTACTGCTATCATCTAAGCTTAAGTAAGTACTTATACTCTACCATGATGCTAACGTATTGTCAACCCCCAGCAGGATACATCACCCACTCACGGTCTAGGATGAAACAGATGAGTAGCTGCGCTTTTCTAGTAAGTGGTTTAAGCCCAAGTATCTGCTGGACAGGCTGGCACCGTATAAACTACCACGTGCACTGGATAGCTTACTGATATATCAACAGCCTTCGTCAACCACACTGTACTACTCGTACCAGGAGCATCTGTTTTTGACTAAAGCCAGGCTAAGAAATGAGACTAGGGAAATTACATACATATAAATATTAAGCCTCGTAGCTCAGAGCAGGGCGTATGGTCTCCTCAGACCTGGCGACATACAAGTCACCACGTGCAATTGCTATCTAGCTGTTATATCAACAGTCTTCGTCAACCATATCGCCCTGCTCTTACGTACATCACCCCTTGCCACGCTAAGGGTGTCTTTCGTCCTTCGTCTGCGTCAGTCATTTCCTGAAGACTGTGTGCGCTTGAAGCTCAGCAGCACACGAGCCAGCCAGGCGGGTCTGAGGGAAATGATGATAGAGTGAAGAATAAGGGGGTAATGAAGACTGTCACAGAAGTCAACCGGGGTCAATAAAAATGGGTGCTATCTCGCAAGATAGCACCCGGAGGAGCTTGAAATGAGTTGGGGTGAGCCGGGCTTCTCAAAAGAGAGACCCCCGCTCATAGCGGAGCGTGGGTTTGCACCCTCGCCCCGGGCAATTCTCTTCCTCCTGGCACAGATGCCAGAAGGAAAAGTCGCCGTCTTCCATCTCGATGACGACCTGGATTTGCGAGTCAAATAACACCTCCCTGCCATCGGCGAAAGCCGACATAATCTCCCCAACTAACTCGTCGGGCATGTACTGATGGTCAAACGAAAAAGAGACACTCATAACCCCTCCTAGGGTACGCAAGTCACTGATAGCTAATCTATCAGCATCCTTGATGTAGCTTATTAAACCGCCCCGACCACCACCAGTCAAGCATAGCCGTATTTGCACCGGCGAGCAGTCGTGTGCCATCAATATTTGTCAGTCCTATCAATGATTTAGTAGCCGATCAGCTGCCAACATACTCTCGGCAATAAAAAGCTCTAGTAGCCGGTAGTCTTCATCCCGATTGGCTTGGTCAAGATATCTGTAGTAGACCTGCCGACGCTCTCTAGTCACCAGTGGTGGCATCAGTTTATCTTGCAGAGCCTGCCCCAGCATAATCAATCGCCCCGTCCTGCCATTGCCATCACTGAAAGGATGTATTAATTCGTAACGAGCGTGAGTATAGGCTATTCTACCGATAGGATCGTCACTTGGCTTGTTAATGAAATCTATTAATTCAGCCAGCTTATCCGGTACTGAGGCGTGATTAACCCTTGGTACACTTGCACCTAGTACTCGCACTCCATAGCGTCGAAATACACCGGCATCGCTAACTACACTATTCATCAACCGTAAATGTAGCTGTTGAATCAGGTCGACTGTCCAATGAAAATTGCCTCCCTGGTTGTTTAACTGATCCAGCAGATAGTTAAGTGCCGTACGGTGGTTCCTTGCCTCAAGCTGTTCTATTGCCGTTTTATTGGCGAGCACTGCTTGATCGTCATCTAGCACCGTCCGGACATCATCTACCGTCATGGTACTCCCCTCAATGCTATTGGTATGATAGGTCATCTGCAAAGTAAGTGCATCTAATAGTTCCCTATTGGCTACCAACTCATGAGCAGTCATGTGATGGGTTAAAGCACTGTGCTTTGCCTGCTCTAGCGCCTCGGGATGTACACTAGCTTGCCCAACCACTTCCCTATAGATATCTTCAATCCGACGCTGGTTAGCCAAACGAGGTATTGTCTGCTGATTTAGCCAAGCAAAAACCGTACGAGCTGGGACTCCTAACTGATAGGCTAGCTGCTCCTGAGTCCACCCGGTATAATGCAATACTTCTTCAAGTTGATGCTTGATCGTTTCTTTCATAAAGATATTATAGTCAAACTTCCGGTTGTTTGCAATAACTTCCGGAAGTTTGGTAAAAGTACCGGAAGTTTCGGCTGTTACCCCACCTCAGCACCCCGCAAAAGCTCAATTGAGGCGTCGCAACGCCGCCTTGACCGAGACGAGCGCCGCCAAGAGAACCCCGAGTGATACGAGGGTAACCAGGCTATATGCCCGCCCGGCGATGTTGATATATAGTCCGGCACTAGGCGCTCGAAGCGATACTTCGCCTGAACGAGGACGAAGCGTGGTCTCATTATGATCAGGTAAGATTGATGGCACCGAGGCTAGATAATGCAGGCGAAAATACATCTCGCTGTGGTGCTGGTCATTCTCATCATTACCAGCCCAGACAGTCAGGCTATGTATGCCGAGCGGCACATCACCCAGATCAATCTCGACCGCAGTTGGTCGCCCCGCCACCAGGTCACCACGCCAGAGCACTTTACCACCAAACACGATCTTCACCCTGGCATTTTTATCAGCTCTGAGATGGACGGTGTTCTTGGTAGTATATGTCCCGGCAGTGATATTACCCAGCTGATGGTCACCCTGATAAACCAGCCCGTTGATCTGAGTGATCCGAACCGTAATCTTATCAACTTTGACCGAAATGACCGAGTCGGCTGCACTACTGTTTGCCAGCGCCACTTGATTGCCACCCACAGTCAAGACACCGGCCACAGCCAAGACCAGCGCCCACACCACAGCACCTAATTTAGCGGTAATCCCAAGCCGGATCTTCATACTCTGCACCCTATTTCTTACCCCTGCTTACTCTCGGGCTAGTCTTAACCTTTGCCTTACGATTGGCTCGGCTCTCCCGCATGATCCGATAGTTGATGACGGCATAGGCTATTAACGACAGGAGGGCGATAATCAGCAGAATGATAATCCATGCCGGTACAGTACAGACGGTTTTACGCACCGTATGAGTACGACCGTTCATGGTGATACTCATCTCAACTCGGTAAAAACCGACCCCTACCTGGTCCCAGCTGAGAGTAAAATCACGCACCGTCTCCGGGTAGACACTCTCACTCTGGGGCTTAGAGGCATAGATCTGACGACCATTGATAGCACTGTTGACCTTTAGCGAATAGGATACGTCGACCCCGACGTTACCCTCGTTCTTGACGGAGAAGGATGCTCTCATCGGCGCAACTGGCTGGTAGTAAGCGATCCGCTCCTGCTGAATGCTTGACTTTTCTATAGTCACCCCATCAACCATCCGAGCACTCAGCACCAGTCCGACTCGGCTGGTGGCGGTAATGCCTGAGCCCTTAGCTTCCTGGGCTCTAGTCTGAGCAAAAATGGTGGCGTACTGCATACCTGAGGGTGGATTAACCGGAGTGGTGATCAGATAGTTAACGATCGTGCTTTCACCCGGCTTTAAGTCAAGATTCTGTCGATCCAGCTTGATCCAGCCCCGCATCAAGCTATACTTACTCGGATTATCGTAATTAGGAGCACCGTACTCGTTGTTGACGATGCTATATGAACCGACCGACATATCTACGCCCATGTTTTCGGTGGTAGTATTCTGGACGCTCATCTGTCCACTATATAGTTGGCCATTCTTCAGTTCGATTCGTTGATTGGCCGGCGAGATTAGTAGTCCCCGAAAGCCCTCTGTCGCCGAAGCTTGATTCCCCGAGCCGAATACCGACAGTGCTACCATCAGGACAGCCATTAAGACTACCCTAGTGAGCCGTCCTCCTCTAGCTATTTTCCGAGTCATTATCCCCCTCATTCCAATTATGTTTAGCCTATTATAGCCCGAAGTTTACCGATTCAGCAAGTTGCCCGCTCCTCTCCGAAGCAGGCAACCAATCAACCGGCAAGCCTAGTTCGTCAGAGTATAGGCAATCTGGTCGGTGTAAGTACCGGCAGCCTGGGTTGGGCTGGTCGAAACACCGTAAGTGACAGCATAACTTTTGGTCGTTGCCCCACCGTCATTACCGATGGAGATAGCAGTACCGGCATTATTTGGCATAGCCTGGTAGCCACCGGCGCCTACTTTGATCCCCCAGGCGGAAGTGCCCTTAACTACGTTAGTACCGGTAGGAATCGTTTTACCGGCACCCGCCGATAGATCAGTGTTGGCATCTTTGTCCTTAACTGTCAGTGTGGCAGTTGAGCCGGTATTATTAGTAGTAGCGATGTTGCTCACTTGGGTCTTAATATCGTTAGCATTCATGTTGATATTAACGTTGAGGGCGCCGGGGGTAGCATTGCCGATACCCAGCGTACCTGCCACATTGACCGTGATGGTAGCATCTTGGGTCTCGCTGATAGCGCTAACGACCGGTGTACACATAGCCAAGCCGACTACACCCAGCGACAAAGCACTAACTGCCAGCAGTGCAGACTTTTTCATCTCTTGCTCCTTTTTATATTTAATATTTGTTTTTGTATTGCTCACCCCAATACTAATCCCAGTATAAGCTATAGCCTGCCATAATACTAGCCTCGCTCGTAGTGAGTATCACATCAAATACAAAAGACCACCCCGTTAGGAGTGGTCTCATGATAATTCGGCACCGTGCTACTTTCCCGCTAGGCAGTATCCTCGCCGATGCTGGGCTTAACTGCTGTGTTCGAAATGGTAACAGGTGTTTCCCCAGCTCCATGGGCACCGACCATAATACTGCTAAGTAGCAATACTAGTGTCGATGTCCATCAAACCGAACTGATTACGATAACAATCAGCTCAACCGTAAGATGGGATGACGTGAGTTAAAAACTCAAGCTACCGTTTCAGTCTACCTGATCCGGAACTTCAGTCTCGAGAGACTGAAGTACTAGATCAAAACATAAAAAGGCAGTGGGACTATTAGTACACTTCAGCTCCACACATTACTGTGCTTCCACCTTGTGCCTATCAAACTAATCGTCTATTAGTGTCCTCATAGGGAAACCTAATCTTGAGGTCAGTTTCGCGCTTAATATGCTTTCAGCGCTTATCTGCTCCGCACATAGCTACTCGGCAATGCAACAGGTGGTCACAACCGATACACCAGAGGTGCGTTCACCCCGGTCCTCTCGTACTAGGGGCAAATCCTCGCAAGTTTCCTGACGTCCACACCGGATATAAACCGAACTGTCTCGCGACGTTCTGAACCCAGCTCGCGTACCACTTTAACCGGCGAACAGCCGGACCCTTGGGACCTGCTCCAGCCCCAGGATGTGATGAGCCGACATCGAGGTGCCAAACAGCGCCGTCTATGTGAACTATTGGGCGCTATAAGCCTGTTATCCCCAGGGTAACTTTTATCCGTGTGCGCTGTCGATCCCACATTCAATGAACAAATGTTCGTACAGCGGGTCACTTGCTCCGACTTTCGTCTCTGATTGGAATGTACTCCTCACAGTCAAGCTGGCTTATGCGCATACACTATCACTTCGATTTCCATCCGAAGTTAGCCAACCTTTGAACGCCTCCGCTACTCTTTAGGAGGCAACCGCCCCAGTTAAACTACCCACCATACACGGTCCTTGTACCGGATAACGGCACAAGTGAGATCAAGATCACAGCAAGGTTGGTATTTCACATTGCGACTCCGCAAATACTAGCGTATCTGTTTCAAAGTCTCCCAACTATGCTACACATGCTGAAACCTGGATCAATGTAAAGCTGTAGTAAAGCTCCATGGGGTCTTCTCGTCCTGGTATGGACAGACGGCATCTTTACCGCCAATGCACTTTCACCGAGTCCTTCGCTGAGACAGTGCCCACATGATTACTCCATTCGTGCGGGTCAGAACTTACCTGACAAGGAATTTCGCTACCTTAGGACGGTTATAGTTACCGCCGCCGTTCACCGGGGCTTCAGTTCTCACCGTGAAGCAATCCCCTTAACCTTCCGGCACCGGGCAGGTTTCAGCCCCTATACATCCACTTTCGTGTTAGCAGAGACCTGAGTTTTTGATAAACAGTTCCGTGGGCTCTTTAGCTGCGGCCTACAAATGTAGGCAGACCTTATTCCGAAGTTACGGTCGCTGTATTGCCGAGTTCCTTAGCAATCATTCTCTCGTAAGCCTTAGTCTCCTCGACTCGAGCACCTGTGTCGGTTTGCGGTACGGGTAGCCAAACCCATGCGTATGCCAGCTTTTCTGGTCAATGCCTTCAGCGGAATCGTAAACCCGTAGGTTCACTTTTACTCGATCAAGATTCCTCTATCACTTGAACGGATAAACCATGAATCCGCTCCACCTATCTCATCGCTAACTGCATACAAAGTTTGACTAGTTCAGGAATATTAACCTGATGTCCATCGCCTACGCTAAACGCCTCGGCTTAGGCCCGACTAACCCTGGGATGATTACCATAGCCCAGGAAACCTCGCTCTTTCGGCCGACAGGATTCTCACCTGTCTTATGGTTACTCGTTCCAGCATTCTCACTTCCTAACGCTCCACCGGTACTTAACAGTCCGGCTTCACTGCCGATAGGAACGCTCCGCTACCACTGCAATAAATTGCAATCCATATCTTCGGTATTACGCTTAGCCCCGTTATATCTTCCACGCAGAATCTCTTGACTAGTGAGCTGTTACGCACTCTTTAAATGAATGGCTGCTTCTAAGCCAACATCCTAGCTGTTTAAGAAATTCCACCTTGTTTCCCACTTAGCGTAAATTTGGGGACCTTAGATGATGGTCTGGGCTGTTTCCCTTTTGAGCGCCGATCTTAGCACCGACGTTCTAACTGCCGTGATACAGACATACGGTATTCGTAGTTTATTAAGAGTAGGTAGGATTGCTCCCCCTATCTCTTGACAGAGCTCTACCCCCGTAAGCTATCACACGACGCTAGTCCTATAACTATTTCGCGGAGAACCAGCTATCTCCAAGTTCGATTGGCATTTCACCGCTAACCACAAGTCATCCAAGCATTTTGTAACATACACTGGTTCGGTCCTCCACAACCGATTAAGGTTGCTTCAACCTGCTCATGGTTAGGTCACCTGGTTTCGGGTCTAATCCTTACGACTAAATCGCACTGTTAATGCTCGCTTTCACTGTGGCTTCGTCATCTGACTTAACCTCGCCGTAAAAATTAACTCGCTGGATCGTTCTACAAAAAGCACGCCGTCACCCAGCACCTTTGAAATCGAGTATCAGATCAAATTTAGTCTCTTCTTCAGAGCAGTCCTGGCTTGTCCATAAGCTTTCAACTGTCTCTCACGGGCCATTGCTAGCTTACGTGATGAATAGGCTTCATAATAGACAACCTTCCATGGCGCATATATCTTGGTATAAGTATCCTTGCCAGAATTATGCTCCGAGAGACGTCGTCTTAAGTCACTAGTCTGACCGAAGTAAATTTGATCTGATTCCCGATCACTTTGCAAAACGTACACGTAGAACATCCGCCTACATTGTACCACTCGATTTCAAAGGTGCTGGGCTCCGACTCCTTGTAGGCACAAAATTTCAGGTTCTATTTCACTCCCCTCCCGGGGTTCTTTTCACCTTTCCGTCACCGTACTAGTTCACTATCGATCATATACTATATTTAGCCTTGGCTGGTGGTCCAGCCGGATTCAATCAGGGTTTCTCGTGCCCCGACCTACTCGAGAATACAGAATAAGGTCAGCGTCGTTTTCGCATACCTGGCTATCACAGTCTCCGGCTGAGCTTTCCAACTCGTTCTGCTAACCACGCCGATTTTTTACCTTATGTGCTCGATGACAGTCGTCACTTTTAAGATTCAACACTCCATATAGAAGTGCTGGATCTTAAAACTCTGTAGACTCACAACACCCTGATTGCATTAGCCTGTCAGCCATATCGTTCTCACCATCCATACCGACTCACCTACCGAGGTAGGTATATCAGTCCGGATGATGAGAACAAAACAATACAAGGTTTGGGCTATTCCAGTTTCGCTCGCCACTACTCCCAGAATCGTTATTTACTCTCTTTTCCTCGCCCTACTAAGATGTTTCAGTTCAGACGGTTCCCTTTCACTACGCCTATTTTATTCAGCGTACGATGCTCACGGCATGACCCGCGGCGGGTTTCCCCATTCGGATATTCCCGGTTCACAGCTTGATGACAGCTAGCCGAGACTTTTCGCAGCCTTCCACGTCCTTCATCGGTAGTATATGTCTAGGCATCCATTTTGTGCCCTTGAGTACCTTTTTATGCATTGACTGAAGCGGTAGTTGAATCTTCAACTCGTTAAAGTTTAAGCTCAACCATCCGTCAATCCTACATTTGGTCGAAAATGACATCACTACTATCTGCCAACAAACCCGGCACAGACCGGACTCATCAGCGTCAAGCACTGATATCATCTCATCATCTTACGATTGAACTAAATTGTTAATATGCTGTGCCGGCTACCTGACTAAGATCATGCATTATTATGAAAGGATACACGATACTTATACGGCGCCAGGTAGAATGCACACCAGAACTCTCGCCCCGCAGTCTCTATCAGCTAAGACAGCTAGACCTCTATCTGCATTCTATTCATAGACCAGCAACACAAGCAACACAGTTATAGAATCCACCATGTTTGTCTCGCACAATTCTTAGTGGTTCATCAGAACATAAGCAACTGGAGATATACTAGCAAACCGGCTAGACTCCGTCAACTAGCTTTGACCTGCTTATATGTTGTAATTTACGTAACGCCAGCCTACACTACGAACACTCAGCCACCATAAGCAATCCACCCCGGTCTGCATGCCGAGGTGGATTATCTTTCCCACTAGCTGGAGAGTAAACTTGGCTTAGTCAGCGACAGTTACAGTTGCTTCCATCTCGTCATCTGCGTCGGCCTTTTCCGTGGCAGACAAGTCCTTCCGCTCCTTCGCCTTCTCCATCCGCTCAGATGAGTTCATGGTGAAGCTCTTCTTGCGCTGCTCGCCATTCTCTAGAATGTCGGTACGAGAGCCGGTGATGCTACCGTCGTACTCGGCACCTTCCGGCCTGGGTGTATGGGAGCTTGAGCCTCTAGTCTCTTTGCCATCAGGACCAACTTCCCAGTGAGAGGTAGTTGTACCCTTCTCATCTTCGTAGCTAGTGTAGTATTCCTTGATCTTCTCCTCTGACTTAGAACCGCCCTTAGCTGCCTCATCGTCGACCTTAGTGGTGTCGGAGGTCTCAGGAGACTTGACGCCGGGAACATAGAAACTCTTGCCTCGCTTCTTGCCATTAGCTAGAGTCTCCCAGCGAGAGCCGGTCACACTACCGTCGTCTTCAACACCTTCCGGTCGAGGAACGAACGAGCTCATGCCCCTAGTCTCTTTGCCATCAGGACCAACTTCCCAGTGAGAGGTGGTTGTGCCGTTACCGTTCCTGCCATAAGTAGTGTACTCGACAACTCTCTCGTCGTCTTTCTCTGATTTAGAGTCAGCCTTTTCTTTAGCTTCCTCCATCCGCTCAGATGAGTTCATGGTGAAGCTCTTCTTGCGCCCCTCGCCGTTTTCAAAGATGTCGGTACGAGAGCCGGTGATACTACCGTCGTACTCAGCACCTTCCGGTCTGGGTGTATGGGAGCTCATGCCCCTAGTCTCTTTACCATCAGGACCAACTTCCCAGTGAGAGGTGGTTATACCCTTCTCATCTTCGTAGCTGGTGTAGTACTCCTTGATCTTCTCCTCTGATTCAGAGCTACCCTCAGCCGGCTTATCGCCGACCTTAGTAGTCTCGGAGGTCTCAGGAGCCTCAACGCCGGGAACGTAGAAGCTCTTACCTCGCCGCTTACCGTTAGCTAGAGTCTCCCAGCGAGAGCCGGTCACACTACCGTCGTCTTCGACATCTTCCGGTCGAGGAACGAACGAGCTCGAACCCCTGGTCTCTTTACCATCAGGACCAACTTCCCAGTGGGAAGTGGTTGTACCATTGCCGTTCCTACCATAAGTAAAGTATTCGACAACTCGCTCATCGTCTTCCTCTGATTTAGAGTCAGCCTTTTCTTTAGCTTCCTCGACCTGCTCAGATGAGTTTATAGTGAAGCTCTTCTTGCGTCCCTCGCCGTTTTCAAAGATGTCGGTACGAGAGCCGGTGATGCTACCGTCGTACTCAGCACCTTCCGGTCGAGGCAAGAACGAGCTCATACCCCGGGTTTCCTTACCGTCAGGGCCGACAAACCAGTGTGAAGTAGTCTTACCCTTCTCGTCTTCGTAGCTGGTGTAGTACTCTTTGATCTTCTCGTCGCCCTGCTCAACCTGAGTAGCAGCCGGTTGGTTGCCATTATCGACAGTCTTCTGCTCTGCCATACCCTTGGCAGCCACTCCTACCCCACTGGCCAAAGCAGCCACCAGCATACCGGCTATCACCTTGCGATGAAGCCCATGCTTGTCCTGCTTGTTGTGAGCCGCATCGCCGAAGCTCGGCGTCTCGGGGTTAGCATTAGCTGCCTTGATGTAGCCGTCAGCAGCATGAGGATCTTTAGCGTCGGTTATCTCTTCAACCGACATATCCAGAGTATCGTCCGGACTACCGGTACTCCAGACGGATTTATTGCTAGAGGAGGAACTACCCTCGCCAGCCTTATGATCTATATTCTTCATATCTATATATCGCCTTTCCTCTTATTAGCTTACATGCTTAACGCTACCATAAAGCTAGTGCATTGTCAAGATGACTGCCCTCCAGCAAGAAGTCAAATAGCCCCATGGTGATGACGCCATTTCGCTCATGCCCGACACCGACAGCGTCCTTGACGATGATAATTTTAGCGAAGTGATCATCTATCTCGCTAAGCGAACGAGACTCCTGGGCTCGCTTGTCCGGATCGCTAATAGTCAGAGCCGACTGGATATAGAGGGTGCGGTCGCCCCGATTGGCCACGAAGTCCACCTCATACTGCCGTCTGTCATTGCCGTCCCGAGCTGACACCACGCCGATATCCACTTGATAGCCTCGGCGTCGTAGCTCAATGTAGATGATGTTCTCCATGATATGGTTCTCTTCCATCTGCCGGAAGCCGAGACAGGTGTTACGGATGCCGGAATCAGTGAAGTAGTACTTGGACGGCGTGTTGATATACTTCTTACCTTTGACATCGTAACGCTTTGACTTCTCGACGATGAAGGCTTCTTCCAGCTTGGTCAGATAGTCACTAATAGTATTGTGATCCAGACTGACATTTGCCATACTCTTAAAGCTTCGCTCCAGCTTATGCGGGTTAGTTAATGAGCCGGCACTGGAGGCAATCACCTCGACTAAACTATCCAGCTCAGCTCTGTTGCGAAGATGATAGCGCTCGACCAAGTCGTTCAGGTAGACATTACTCCACTGCGAGCCTAGAAACGCCATCTTGTCTGACTCGGTTGGCATCGCTAAGACCTGCGGCAAACCACCGTAGCGATAATAGTCGCTCCAACCTCGCTCACGAGAGCCATCATAGACCGACATAAACTCAGCAAAACTCAGCGGATACAAGTGAATCTCATAGCTACGCCCCCGAAACTCAGTCACGATATCTGACGAGAGAAAGCGAGAGTTGCTGCCGGTGACATACACATCCAGATTCGGTAGATGGAGAAAGCCGTTAAGCACAGATTCAAAATCCGCCACTAGCTGGATCTCGTCCAGCAGCACATAGTGCCTGGCGTCATCCTTGATCCGGCTCCTGATGAATCCATCTAGAACATCCGGATCAGTCAGGCCTTTGTTTTCTCTGGTCTCTAGATTGAGCTGAATGATATGATCAGTAGACACTCCCCGCCTCAGCAGATAATCCTTAAAAATCGGGTCAAGTAAATACGACTTACCACAGCGGCGAATGCCGGTTATCACCTTGATTAGACCATTGCCCTGGCTATCAATCAGGTGTTTCAGATAGATATCACGAGCGATCTGTTTCATCTTAGCCTACTTCCTTAATCATAGAGTGATTATACCACTCTTACCCACTCTATTTACAATTTCTGGCGATTTCGCCACTTTTTGTAAATAGGATTATCTTTTCGATCTCCGAGGCACCTGCCAATCGTTGGCTCATAATTATGATTGCCCAGTGAGTAGCCTATGTGAATAATTGCAGACTTCTCTAGCACCATTTCGTTGAGCCAGTCAGACCTTAAAGCCAAGCCAGAGCCTCTCAGAGGCTCTGGCTACAGACCATATCCGATATCAAATTAAACAGTATTGGCAATAAAAATCGGGTCTTTACGCAAGTCTCCAGTCTGTATTCTTCACAACGTTCCGCACAAATTGGTCTCGTCGTTTATCGGACATCAACTCTCGCCTCGTCTGACCCTCGCGAGACTGGCACCAATCTTCCAACATCATCGAATAGAATATCTGTTCCCCATCGTCAGACGAGATTTTTGGCCTATAAGTGTACCGAATAGCATAGTCATAGTCCGGATCATCCAAGTCTTTCTGGTTTTTCCGATCGTAGTTCCAGGTATTGGTTCGATCTATCAATGTGACCATCTTATCAAGCGTTGCCATCTTGTCTTGACGCTCTTCGTCTTTACCAGCCGATAAGCCGAGCATTCCGTCACGAATCTCCTTGTTTTCCAGAGATATCTTCTGATATTTAGCGTATCTTCCGCTATCAACTTCTTCGTTAAGCTCTTTCTCGGCACGTGCTCTCTCCAGGCGGTTAGCACGACCTTCCTTGGTCAGCCAGTTAAACTTAACTATCCTCTTAAACAGACCTAGCTGTTTATCGTGCTCAAGTTGCTCTTTCATGTTGTCCAATGAACCGGCTACACTAATTTAGACAACTTTTTTAGAAGCTTCTTGTTGTCATATA